>Ga0315280_10003498_pt1 | contig 24045 bp, 13 predicted proteins | sample YL17G06_40_MG_FD_203697 | JGI IMG/M metagenome (GOLD analysis project Ga0315280, IMG submission 203697) | Sediment microbial communities from Yellowstone Lake, YNP, Wyoming, USA - YL17G06_40 | ecosystem: Environmental > Aquatic > Freshwater > Lake > Sediment | place: USA: Wyoming | collected... | reverse complement strand
GAGTGTTGATGCCTTTTTTGATGTTACAAGTTTCTTGGCTTGGCATTCTGTGCATCGGACAATCAGGTTTCGTTCATGGAATTCTGAGAAGACCCAGTAGTGCCGATGATTCTTTTTTCCTAGGACAAGCATCGCGTGTTGCGTTTGCTCTGCCTGCCTGTGAATTTCTTCGATGTGGCTTCCTCTGCGTTGCAGTCGCTGGAACAACCGGTAAATGTTCGTCTGCTTTTCGCTGAGATGGAGTAGGTGCCCTTCGGCGGTGACGGCGACTGTTAGGTGATAGCTCTGCTTGCAGGCTTGGCAAACCAGTTTTTTGCGTTTTATGCCAACTGTTCGCGTCAGAATCCTTACTTGTGCTGCGGTCAGCAACGGCTTCCAGCAGTTTGGGCACTCCATACTTTCACGCGCGCTCACTCATAATCACGGGCCAACGTCTTGTGGCCGATATTGCGCCAGCGCGAACGGGTCTGTTGCTTCCATAGGCATCACATCTTTTCTTATCCCTAGCTATTGACATTATGGCTTCATTTCAGTTCTCGACCGATTTTCTCATTAGTCTTATGAAGGCTGAATCAATATTAAACGGAACGCGCGCCAGCCTGTTGCTAAATCGTCTCTTTTGTGTTAATTTTTACTTAAACGCTAAATGTGTCCGAAAAACCATTATTTCAGCCTTTCTACCGGACAAAATGAGACAAATCTTGGTTCCGCCTTCTGAAATCTTCGAAATCTTACAAGAGAAGTTGAGGAGGAGTAAAAGCGAAACCTCACATCTAGTTATTGCTGTATGCTGAGAAACTGAGTTTGGTAACGCAGAAGTTTCACGGTTGACGTTATGATTCCAATGGGTTCTTTGGGTTTAGTAACGTATCGAGTCTGCAAAGAATTATTTTTAATACCTAAAAGACAATTGTTAATTGGTGTAAACTTTGACTGAAGAAAAGCTACCAGTTTCGGAAACAATGAAAGTAATTGAAGCAATAAACATATTCAAATCTGACAAGTGGTGGGCTGCAGTAGCTCTGGTTGAATCCTTTGGAAGAAAACAATTAGCGATATATCTGTGGAACAAGAAAGAAAAACAATGGAAAAGACGGCAAAAATTCGTCATTCGAAACAAAGTTCAATGGTCGCAATATAAAGAAGCTATAGAAAAACTTCTGCCTCAATTACCTTGAGGGACATCACTTAACAAACAGAAATTCTACATGCCAAATTTGCGGTCGATTTTCTGTCAGAATGGATGCGAAAAAAGGTGTTGCTACCAATACTCATGGATAAGATGCAAATCCAAGAGCATAGCATCACTTGCGTTGCATAACCAATGATGTTGTTATTGGCTGCCCTACTTGAGATAGGGAAAATGATAAAATGGTCAGAGATTAAACATTATAAGAGAGGGACCAAACTTGGGAACAACAGGAAGCTTAACCGTTGACCCAAAGTCTGTTCTTGAAAGGTACAAGAAAGTTCAACAACGTGAATACCAGGTGACATGTATCAAAGACATAATCGATAGCATCAACAAAGGCGCCGATGTTGTAATAGACCTTCCCACGGGAACTGGCAAGACACTTATTTATGGTCCTATAGTTGCTGATGTTGCCGAGACTGGTAGAAATGCGCTCGTCTTGACAGCGACGAAGCAAGCACAGAGGCGCGTTGATTTGGAGATAAGACGATTTAAAAGAAAAACGCAACCAGCTCTAATTTACGGGATTCAGGAATATAATTGCCCGGTGCTTAAAGCAAAGGCTCAGAACTGGTGTTGTGGAGAGCTTAAAGAAGAACAGTGTAAACCAAATGGAATCGATTGCGATGTGATTAAATCCGAAAAAATCTACGCTGGGTCAAATCTCGTAATCACGAATTTTTCCAAGTTCCTTTTAGCTTCGACAAACAGAACTTATGATATAATAGTATTGGACGATTCTCACAGCTTCGAAAATACAAAGGAGCAAGCATATCAGATTGCTATACATTTTGGTCCAGTCAGAAGCTTCTACGAAAAGGGTGTTCAGGATGCACTGCTTAGGACTTTGACCGAGAGTTTTCTCAATCTATGTAGCGAGATTTTTGAACGATGCGTGAACCCAGGAGAAAAAGAGGGCATCATTGCACAGGAGTACGTAAAACGTCTTGCCCAACTTATTCCCGAGGCAAACGAAGTACATCTCAGACATGAGATCACGAAGCTTCCTGAACCTTTGGCATCTTTGTGCTGGGGAATCTATTACTTCATCCAAAGGTGTAAGTCGTCAAGTAAGTATCAGTTTTTTGTTCGAAAAGACTATTACAATCTCGAAGACTGGGATTCAGGAGAGCTTATTTCCAGAAGAGACGACATTCTTGAATTCATTATTCGCAAGCGTTTCAATGACAGCAAAGTGATTCTTGCCACTGCAACTCCTGGAGACATAAAGCAACACGCAATGTCCTGCACGCTTAGAGACTATGACAACATGAGACTCGAAAAAGCACCAACAGCTGGTTCATCTTTTCCCGAAATTGAGAACTGGTTTGAAAGATTAGGAGTAATCATCGTAGATGATATCGGCGACACTCGCCAGATCAATTTCTTTGAAAAGGCGATAAACCTTGCTACAAACATTTTGGAAAATCGGAAAGAGAGGGCTCTTGTGCTGTTCAAGAACTACAGAGATCAGAGATCTGCCTTTGATATTCTTTCAAAGAAATTTTCGCCAGACAAGCTCTTCTTTATAGATGTATCCCTTCAAGATAGTGATGCAATTGAGAAGTTTGCAAGTAAGACCCAGATATCATTAGCCTCTGCCTCGTCAACATTATGGGAAGGAATCAACATCAATGGACTACGTTTGGCCATCATTGTGTCGCCCCCTTTCATCCGACCACATGCCGGCCAGACTCAAAGGTATCCTTACTTTGAACGCAGAATGCTGATTCGTCTCCAACAAGGTATAGGCAGAATTATTAGGAGTCCTACAGACTTTGGAGTTGCTGTCCTCACAGATAATCGCTTCAAAAAATATGTTAACAGAAGCATGTTCAGTCCAAAATTACGGGAAAAAGTTGAGATCTTAAAGTGCAATGCTGTAATTTCCAGAATCAGTGAACTATTTGCAAAGTGGAGGGTGTCTTAATGTATCATGCCAACTTGTTCCCGCTTATTCGGCATGAACCTCTCCCTGTATATTTCTATGAAGCAAGAATTGACCCTCAGCCTACAAATAGACCTCAGCTCTACCAGCTCCTTGGCATCATCTCTAAACAGATAATGTATCGAGAAAAGCAACCAGTAGTGCCTAGCGGACAACAGATTATGGCACTTGGAACTTCTATCTCCAAACTGACCGGGTACGTTGCGCAAATTCCTGAAGTTGGCAAATTCAATGTCGACATAAAGAATGTAAGCAAATCAAACGTTAGTCTTAACCAATTTGATCAATACAAGCTCTTGGTGAACCGACTTGCAGACATAGCTCTTACTGTTCTCTCTACTGAATACTACAAGTTTCATCCAGATGCGCCATATATACTCAGAGATGAACCCTATTTTGACGCAGATCTGATTGAGAGGATTGGCATTATTGACTCGAAGAAGTACTATCGAGGATTGCACATGTTCAATGGGCAGCCAGTATTCGCATTGAACCGTGAAACTCAACTCAGATCCAATCGTAATCTTCTTAACGAAATGAAAAGTCTGAAGAAGCACTATGAATCTATGAAAAAACTTGAGTTAGACTTCTATAATCCACCGAGAGACTTTGTTGATTACATTAATTCCTTGATAAGAGGAAAAGTGGCGGAAGTGCTTCGTTATCCTGGCCCCAGAGTAAGGGAGGTCAAAGAGGTCACATGGGTATATCGAGCTAAAGATGTCACACCTGGCTCAACGAAGTCTCATACTGACTACCTGCATGATACATATGGAATTGGAGATCTTGATCCTGACCAACCGCTAGTAGTTTATGAAGTTGAATTTGAAGGAAAGAAAAGAGTTCAATACCATGTACCTGAGGTTCTTTCGGTCGGACATACGTTTCACGATCTAGAGAGACTTTTACCATATTGGCAGAGAACCCAGGTATGGGGTATCATCCATCCTGACTGCAAAAACCAGCTTCAAAAGATCTATGATGTTCTATTCAAAATAGATGAAACTCTGCGCGCGCATCTCCCTGAGATTTATCCGAAATTTGTGGAGATTTCTACAAAAGTACTTGATATTGAGGCGCTCGTTTCTCAACCAGTTGAGCTTAAACTACAATTTGGAAACTGTGAAATGCCTTTGAAGAGCCCATATGATATAGAATTCTATCGAAGATATGCCGACAAGAAAGTTAGATTTGCCAGACCGATTGGAAGTGTGAAGGCACTTGTTTGCGTGAAAAAGAAATCGACAAGGATCACTGCTTTTCTGAATGCCTTAGCAAAGGAGTTCAGACTTCGAAATAATTCTGAGTTAACTTTTGATTATGGCGTACTAGACCTTGAACAAACTGATTATTCTGGTTACCAAGTCGTAATTACAATTGGAGGAGACGTTGACGAGCAAGAAGAAATATACCGGAAATACAAGGAGAGAATACAAAACGAGTTGGGGATTGTCCATCAGCATGTTACGGAAGAACACGCAGATGAAGACTCAGTGATGCAGCTTGTTATGGAACTGAGCCTAAAGTTAGGCGGTGATCCATGGTTATTACCAGAACATCCGGCTATTCCATGCGTCGTTGGTATTCATGGCTATCTAAACCCTTTTTCGGCAAAACAAGCAATATTTGCCCTTGCTCAAGACGGAAAAGGGACGTTGATAAAACAGTTCGATCCGATAGAGCCAAATAACTTTGATGAATTGGTTAGAGCTGTCGTGAAGTTAAACGAAGACAAGACTCGTGTTCTTTACATGCACTCTTTCGACAGATTCGGCGTTATGGAAAGACTCAAGAATATTTTGAAGCGAGTTGATGAGATCGAATACTGTATCGTAGAGATAGACGACCAAGACTATCTTAGGTTCTTTGAAACATGGTTACCAAGAAAGGCTCCTAGATTTGGAAAGGCAGTAGCAGAGATTATCAAATCTCCAGTTGAGGCATATGAGAAGGCTCCCCAAGGAGCAGCGCTGAAGTCCGGTGAAGACACCTTCTTCTTACTTACAGGTAAGACAATTGAAAAAGACAGTGTAAAGCGTGGATGCCCTCTGCCCATTAAGCTTATCGTGAAAGAAAAAAGGGGAGACAATTGGACTGCTTCAGAAATAGCAAATTACGTATTCGCCTTGTGCATGATGGGACGCGCCAGTGGTCACATGACGAGGCTCCCAGCGCCTTTGTATTATCTTCAGTCTTATGCTTATTACTATAACAACTTCGGTGTCCCAAAAGATGAAAACATCAAGCAAAGAATCTTCTACATATAAACAAGTACTTAAGATTCCATCATTTCGGAAATGGTTGCAGACACTCCAGACTTATTCTGACAAATGTAAGAGGTACGGCTCATTTCTTCCTTTGCAAGAGCAGCTTCTTAAGCAGATTCACCATGCGATAATACACTCTGAATTTAGAGTGGTCACATTTACCGCACCTCCAGCATCAGGAAAAACTCATGTTATCACCCTTAGTGCTTCTTACCTTCATGATCATGGGATACCAACCTGCATCGTGACCCCAACCAACGAACTCAAGCTTGAATTTAAGAACGAGTTACGTGAAGTCTATTGCAAGTCTGCAGAATCCCTGCCAGTGATGAATACAGGAGCGTTTATTAGGAGAAGGCAAGCATTCGAATACGCCTTCGTAGACGAAGCGCACAACCTCAGATCAGCAATAGAGTTAGACACGAATGTCGTCAAAACAATCCATCTGGAGAATGAAGACCCCGCTTATCATGATGTGCTTTCCCATCTGAAGAAAGACAAAATTTGCATTACCGCGGAATTAAGCACTGAAAGCGCTCATGATATTCTTCACAAAATCAAAGCAGGAGAATTTGTAAGAGTCGCCAATCAAGTCTCAAGAACGTTGTCTCAATGGCGGAGTTTTTGCATCATATCAAATACAACTTGTGATCTAAAATTTCTTGCAGCAAATCCTGAAAAGAGAACCCTCCTGCCAAGAGGCAGACTGTTTCTGTTTTCTGCGACAATCTTAGATACAGACGAACTTTCATTCTACTGCAACGTACCAAAAGAAGATATTCAAACCACAGGTGAAACCACGAGCGATTTTGTTCCCAAGAAAAATGTGATTTATCGTTTCACAACATGTCAGACAAATCACGAAAAGAAAGGCTTCGCAATATCCGGGCTAGAGAACGTAAAAGTGCCCACTTTAATTCTTATTAACAACAACGCCACATGCCTTGAATGGAACGAAGCACTATCGAGTAAGTTTAGGAATAGAGTCATCACTATACGCTCTGGTCTTAACTACACAGAAAGACTCAAGATGTATGAGAGATTTATCAGTCAAGCAGACCCGATTCTTCTAACATCATCCAGTGCCTATTGGGAAGGAATATCCATCAAGAACTTAAGACTCCTCATAATTCCCGAACCTCCGTTCCCTCAACCTACTCTATTAGAAATAGCTCAAGGAAAACATACACAATATAGCAGAATAGCCAGAAGGCGCCTTATTCAAGGAATGGGCAGGATAGGAAGATCACCACAATGTAAGGGAATATGTCTGCTTCTCTTTAGACCCCGCGGTCTAAGTGGCTATTTTAAAGAGGCCACAAAAGACAAGATCAAGAGCCTGATCGCAAATCTGAGCTAACGAAAACAAGTCAGGGTTTTTCTCATGCATGCATTCTCATTTCTCCTGATGGGGTAAAAGTGACAGACGCATATGGTTCTCTGTTTTTCATTTTCAATCTTCCAATCCTACAAAATTATTGTTTACTATGAACGCTTTTTCAAGCTTACGAATTTCAAATAAGTATCTCATTGCCTGCAAATCTATAAGAAAGTTCTTCCTACGGTTATAGCAGGTGAAAAGTATGAATGAGAGGTCTCCGAGGTTTTCCGAAGGGCAGAATGTTCGATACATAGGCACTGGACGAATAGGAACCGTAAATAAGGTAATCAAAGGTTCAAGAGGTTTTCAATACAAGGTCACACTTGATGGTCAAGTGCGCTGTGTTTCTGAGCGATTCTTAGAACCCGTTGTCGACTTTGAACAAAGCATAGTCGATGATTTCTTGTCTGGAAAGGTTGGCATGCATGAAGACTACAGATTGTTTCAAACGTGGCTCCGTCTTTCCAGACCTATTGAAAACAACCTCTACACCTATCTGGGTAGCAGAACACTCTTTAACACTTATCAGTTCAAGCCTCTGCTGAGATTCTTGTCTTCCAATTCTGAGGAGAGGCTCTTCATCGCTGATGAGGTCGGTGTTGGAAAGACAATTGAAGCCGGAATAATTATAAAGGAGCTGATGGCACGCGGCAGACTGGACTCTCGTTCTCCGATATTGATTGTTTGTCCCGCTTCTCTTGGAACTAAATGGGCCAAGGAAATGAAAGAACGGTTTGGCTTGTATTTTCATCTCCACGATGGAGATTCACTGAGGCATTTGCTAAAGACAGTGATTAAAGAAGAGATTATTCCTCAAGGATACACTTTCTCAATAGTCGGGCTGCAACTCTTGCGACGCGAAGAGTACCTACGAGCATTACAGGAGATTGATTCCAAAAGAGGCGAACCACTTTTCGAACTTGTTATTGTCGACGAGGCTCACCACATGCGCAACTCAGAGACAGACAGCCACGAGCTAGGCAGTATACTAAGCTCTATGACTGAGATGATGCTTCTGCTTTCTGCGACGCCCTTGAACCTTAGGAATGAGGATCTGTTTAACCAAATGCACATATTGAACCCAGCCGCATTTCCAGATATAGATACATTCGAAGCCTTACAGAGCCCCGTGATTGAACTGAATCGCTTAGGGCGTCTTATAGCTCGAAATGAACCTGAATCTAGAAAACAGCTACCGATTTTGCTCGAACAATTGAAGGAAAATGCGCTAGGTCAAGCTATTTTTTCCCATATGAGTGTCCAAAAGTTTATTGACAGAATAAACGACCCATCGCCATTCTCAACAGAGGAAGTTGCAAGATATCAACGATTGTTCATATCAATGAGCCCATTGTACTATTCATTTACTCGAACAAGAAAGAGAGAAGCACTTGAACATCAGGTTTATAGAGAAGCTCATGAACTACCAATTGCTCTTTCGTTAGAGGAAATAAATTTTCAGAACGATGTTCTAGATGTAATAAGGAAGCATTATCTTTCTAGGAACATCGAGCCTCTAGCTTTAGGATTGGTAATGAATATTTATCGAAGAATGGTAAGCAGTTGCATCCCAGCCATGGTCGAATACATGAAATGGAGCCTAACGCAAAACAGAATCATCAGTGACCAGAGTGAATATCTCGAAGAGCCAGAAGACGATAGTGAACTTAACCTATCCCCTCTTGATCCCGAGTTAAGGCAGGAGTTCGCAAGATTAGTAGAAAAGGCAAGTAGCATAGAATATACAGACAGCAAGTATTCCCAGTTTAAGGAAATGGTCAAGAAAATCCTGGCCAATCCTGAGACTCCGCGAGTGATGGTTTTCTCCTTCTTTATTAGAACTCTCGAATATCTGAAAAACCGTCTTGGCAAAGATGGGTTCTCAGTCGAGGCAATGCATGGGAACATCCCTCTAGAGAGTAAAAACGGCGTTTATGGAAGAGACCTAATAATGGAGGATTTTAGAAAAGGGAAGTTTCAGATTCTGCTTTCCAGTGAGGTCGGCGGCGAGGGACTCGACTTCCAGCATTGTCATGCTATAATCAACTACGATTTGCCCTACAATCCGATGCGGATTGAACAAAGAATCGGTCGAATAGATAGATTTGGTCAGAACGCTGACAAGATCATCATTGCTAATCTATTCATAAAAGGAACAGTCGATGAAGAGATCTATGACCGACTATATCGGCGTATACATCTAATTGAAGATGGAATAGGCTCCCTTGAGCCCATTCTTGGCAAGGAACTTGCTGACCTCCAAACAGCATTGATCGTAGGTAACTTAACAGAGAATCAAAAAGAGGAAATGCAAAGAAGAGTAGAAGAACACATTGCATATGCGAAGATTGAGATGGAAGAGTTTGAAAAAAGCCGCAGAGAACTGTTAAGTGATGATTACATGGTTACGCCACTTACAAGGTTGTCAAAAGGTGATTTTGTCAGTCCAGAGGATGCGAGTCAACTTACCGAACTGTGTCTATCCAAGTGGAAGGCATGCCATTACTCCAAGGACAATGGCAGTACTGCTGAAATAGTGCTTTCTCCTGAAGTGATGTCCGAACTCGAGCACTTCTTAAGGCGCCCTGGGCGAGAAGGAGGGTACAACGAGCTCCATCCATTGCTGTCCAACAAAGGTCCAATGAAGATCGTCTTCGATGGAAGCTTGGCAGAAAACTTGCCGAATCACGTGTTCCTGTCTCCGACAGGCTATTGGTCACGTTTTCTAATCGAAAAACTAGAACGAGAGAAAGCATTGTTCAAAACATTTTGTTTCCAGCTATCTTCTGATGTTGGCCTCTCCAAAGGAGAATACTTAGTCTTCTTTTTCGAGGTAAGAATGGAAGGAGTCAAGACTGAGATAGAGTTCATAGGGCTTCCAGTAGAGATAACCGATAAGACTGTCATCGAAACGGACTTCAATAGTCTACCTAGAGTTCTAGCCAACGCCAAAGTTTCAGATTCTGACATAAGGCCACCTCAGGTGGACATCAATGATTTTCTAGACATTGCCAGGGACTATCTGGATAAAGTCATAGAGGAGAAAAGAAGGACAGCATCCGAAGACAATCGCTATAGGGTTGACAGCCGAATCGCGGCTTTGAGAAAGGCTACTGAACTAAAGAATAGAAAGCTTCAGGAGCAAATCGATAATCACACAATAATCAGGAAGAGAGAAGGAAGAGAACCTGATGAAAACTACATTCGATTGACAAAAGCACGAATTGAAAAAGAGAACCTACGGCTCGTTTCCAGAGTAGAAGAACTTCAAAAACGACAGGTCCTGACTCTTGATTACAACCTTGACGCTATAGCTTATGTTAGAATCCATGGTGGTTAACATGAACAACACACTTTACGACAGAATCCGAGAGGAGAACAAGAGCAAGTACGGCACACAGGTAAGCGTTTATGGACCAGTCCTCCTCGCAAATCTGTACAGCGATAGAACACATTTCATCTACGAACTCCTGCAAAATGCCGAAGACGCTTGCGAACGAGCGAGAAGAAAAGGTCAAATGAAGAGATTCTCCATAAGATTTGAGTTACATCCTGATAGATTGGAAGTGAAACACAATGGGATTTTGTTCGACGAGAACGATGTAAGAGGAATATGCGGTATAGTCGAAGCAATAAAGGATAAGGACATAAAACAAATCGGCAAGTTCGGCATTGGATTCAAATCAGTCTATGCATACACTAATTCGCCTGAGATACACAGCGGAGACAAGTCTTTCTACGTCAAAGATTATGTTCACCCTTATCCAATAGAACCTGCGAAAGACATGCCGAATGGAGAAACACTATTTGTAATCCGCTTTGAGAATGAAAGCAACAAACGAAAACAAGCCTATTTAGAAATCGAAAATCGGTTGAGAAATCTGGGCATTAGAACTCTGTTGTTTCTGAGAAACTTGGAAGAAATATCATACACTCTGGGATCCAGAAACGGCAAGTATCTAAGAAACTTTGAGACTAAGACAAACATAAAAACAGTGGCTCTTCAGCATATCGAAAACGGTCAAGAGAAACTCAAAGAAAACTGGATTGTCTTTGACAAGCCTTTAAACAAAGACCCTACCAGGGAACTTGAGATCGCGTTTCAATTAATCTACGATGCTGACTCGAGAAAATGGAAAATCTGTCCTGCGAAAGATGTCAGACTATTTGTCTATTTCCCAACAGAAAAGGAAACCCATTTGAAATTTCTGGTACAGGGACCATTTAACACCACTCCAGCTAGGGACAATATACGTGATGACAATTGGAATCGAGAATTGATAGAGGATTTGGCAACATTTGTTGCAGACAGCATATCAAAAGTAAAGGACATGGGCTTGTTGAATGCAGATTTTCTCAATACTCTTCCCATCGAGACGGATTATTTCACAAGCCGCACGACCTTATTTGAGCCCGTATACGAAAAGGTTAAGGAAAAGCTTTCTTCTCAAGAAGCTTTGTTGCCCACATATGACGGTGGTTTTGTCCCCGCGGGTCAGGCATTTATTGCAAGAGGCAAAGACCTTCGCTCACTGCTTTCTGGAGAGCAACTTGACTTGCTATTTGAGCGAAAAGGCAGCAAATGGCTCGATGAAAACATAACTGAGGACAAAACGCCGCAATTGCTGGAATACTTGATTGGAGTACTTATGGTTGAGGAAGTCTATCCGGAACTCTTTGCCAGAGCCTTTAATGAAGACTTTATTAGTAAACAGGACGATCAGTGGGTCATATCTTTCTACACCTTTCTCTTGAATCAAAAAGCCCTGTGGAAAGATGCTGACTACTCTTATGAAAGGCCCGGCATTCTACGCTCAAAACCAATAATCCGCTTGCACGACAATTCGCACGTGACACCTTTCAACGACGATGGACATCCGAATGCATACGTTGCGCACAAAGACCCTAGTGTAAACAAGATGTTTCACCGTATTGTAAAAGAGTCAGTAGCAACTGACAAGAAAGCAAAGGAATTCCTGAAAAGTCTGGGCATTAGTGAACCCGACAGGATGGCCGGCATTTTTGAATTGATTTTGCCCAAGTATAAGGAAAACAGCGCAGTGTCAAGAGAAGAGAATATTCAACACGTTAAGTGGATATTGAAGGTCCTCGAAGATGACGAGAGTTCGAGGAGAGCCGATTTGCTAGAAGAGTTGACTGAGACGCCATTTCTGTATGCCGAGAACGCCTTAGATCATCGAAGAGAGTATAGAAAGCCGATTGAAATTCGTCTAGGAGAGAAATATACAGGTAGCAAGAATTTGGAAACGTTTTTTCAAGGAAACGAAGAAATCTGGTTTCTCGACGAAAGATATCTAGCTTTGGAGAATACTAACAAATTGACAGATAAGCTCAAGCAGATTGGCTGCAAGCCAGGTATAGTTGCCATCTACAGAAAGCCTAACTATTTAGGCTATGTCATAATCGATGATTGTTTTGGCTGGCATAAGAGAGGTTTAGACGGGTTTGATCCAGATTGCAAAGTAGAAGGATTGGAGTATGCGCTTCAAAACATCAATATTGAGAGGTCAAAGATAATTTGGCAAATAGCAAAAGAATGTTGCAGATGCATATACGGTGAAGTTGAATCTTGTTCAAGACAGAGCTATGAAGGATCAGAGCGGATTAGGCAATATTCAATTATGGGCAAATTGTTAACAGAGCATGCATGGCTGCCCGATTCTAAAAACCTCTCTTTCCATAAACCATCTGAACTTGTGCTTCTCCAGCTTCCAGATGATTTTGATAAAGAAACCACCGAAGCAAAATATGTTTCAGAGAAACTGGGAATGAAGACAGTGATAGCTGATGACATACAGGCGATACTTGAAAAGACCCCAGAAGAGGCAAAGGAGATCGTTGAGATTTTTGTTTCAGTCACCCCCGAAGTTCGGCAGCGCATTCTCGAAACCGTACGCAAAATAAAACTGGCCGAAAAACTGCAAGATACAAAAGCTTCAGATGAAACAGCAACTGCATTAGTTGTAACACCAACCTCAACTGAGCTTGAAAACGAGTTTCGGCAAAGTTTGACACAGGACCATCCCCAATCGCTTGCCACCGAAGACAGAACATGGACAGGTCCAACGCCAGAACAAGAAGAAAAGATGCGACAACTCGAAAGCGAAGCATTGGCAAAATTGTCAAAAAAGTCTCAAATTATTGAAAAAGAACACAGAGAAGTAAGCCACATCAAAGCTGAAGGAGACAAAGAGTCAGAGTTAAGGCAATTCTTGCTCGAACAATACAAAGGACACTGTCAAATCTGCAACACTCGGTTAGATCTTGGACCTACGAAAGACCCTTATTTCGAAATCTATCGCATAATAGAAAAGCGTCACAAGGTCGGAGCGTGGAGCGACCTAGAGTTTAATGCCCTTTGCTTATGCCCAAATTGTCACGCGCTGATGAAATATGGAGGGAGAAACCTTAAAGAACTGTTCGACAGAGCGATGTACGTCGCAAAGGGCGAGGTTGCTCCTGAAGAGATTGAAGAAAGAGGAGGAGACTTCTACATAGTTCCAGTGACTGTGGCAGGAAAGGAAAGAGAACTCTATATTGCCCCAATCCACATGGCGAAACTGTCAGCCTTTGTCAAAATGGTTGAAACTAATCTCCAAAAATAGCCAATAACAGTCCTGCCACAGCGCCGGAACTTCGTCAAGTTGGGATCACAACTATAGAAGCTCTTGCAGTCTCGCCTATCAGGGAGATAACCGATAAGAGTGATATAGGTTCTGAGAAGGCGCTTCAAATCATCCTGGAAGCCAGGAAGCATGTTCATGCTGATTGGATGACGGCTAAGGAGCTTTGGGAGAAGCGGAAGAGCATGCTGCGTTGTTCTACTGGCTCTCAGAAGCTTGATGCGTTATTGGCTGGTGGAATAGAGACGCAACCTATGACGGAGTTGATAGGCGAGTACGGCGTGGGCAAGACGCAGATTTGCCTAAAGCTTTGCGTAATGGCTCAGCTGCCCAGAGACCAAGGCGGCTTAGAAGGTAACTCGCTCTTCATCGACACCGAGGGAACACTCAGTCCAGAGAGGGTTTATCGTATAGCCGCTGCTATGGGTTTGGACCCGCAGCAGATGCTTAACAACGTGATAATTGCCCGAGCCTACAACAGCGACCATCAAAGCTTCCTAATCGACGGCCTCTTCAAGGTTTGTCCCGAAGAAAACGTGAAGCTAGTGGTAGTTGATTCTATGATTAGCCATTTCCGAGGAGAATATGTTGGAAGAGAAAGTTTGGCTGAGCGTCAGCAAAAACTCAACCAGTGCTTGCACAAGCTACTTCGGCTAGCGGAGATCTACAACATAGCCGTGGTTGTGACAAATCAGGTGCAGGCTAATCCTGCTCAGGGCTTCGGCGACCCAAACAGACCGGCTGGAGGCCACGTGCTAGCTCACGCATGCACCCATCGAGTATACATTAGAAAGGCTAAAGGAGGCACGAGGCTAGCCACAGTCATCGACTCACCAAGCATTCCAGAGTCAAAAGAGTACTTTGTCATCACAGAAAAAGGGATAGAAGACGCACCAAGCGCAGATTAAAACAGGCAGAATCAAGCAAAACTCTTCGCAGTTTCAGCTGTTCTCAACTGAGCTTCGGTGTACTTGGCCTAAATAGTGAGCCAGGGAAAACGGCAACAATCGTATGGTTCGCCATAATAACAGGCGCCACAGCAGGACTAAGCTACTCCAAGGAAAAAGCAATATGTGAGTTCAGCGTAATATCCTTGAAGAAGTGTCGAAATTATGTGGAGTTTTGATGATTTCGAATAGTCTTTCTCTCTTTGTTGCTTGTTGAACGCAGTTGAGAAGATAGTTTTTCGTCACAAATATTACATCTGGAGTATCATCAAGTATGCTTGTAACTAGGCTGAGAGATTCTGCGTCAAGTGTTCCTTCATAAATTAACAGAACAGAATTTGGTTTAACTTCAGCAATCATCTGCTGATATGTCAAAATTTCCTTTGGTACACTCTTATTGCTTAGGGGAGCTTTCCATTCTCCGATGCTCTTACATTCAACTAGACTTTCTATGCCATTTGTGATTAGGATATCCGGGTTATTTTCAAAGAATCTTATCGTGTGCTTTTTTGTGCACCTATCAGCCATTTGTCCTTGGTACTTATTTGCGTTAAAATCAAGTATCCTGAAGAATAGGGCAACTTCCTTTTCAAAATCGCTTCTGTATTGGCTTAAGACTCCTACAGACGGCATAACGGAGGAAACCTTTGTGAGAATGGGTTCTGAGACTGTAGCCGTCCTAGTGGCAAAAGACTCTGTTTCCTTCTTCCTTATTTTTTCATGTTGCTGTTGTAGAGAAAATCTTAACTCGTCGATTTCATCGAGCTCTATAATATCGAGCAGTTCTTCAATTTTGAGATTATATATTTGTCCTAATTTTCTGAGAAGCGATTTAACCATAACCGCTTCTTCTGGCGGGACATCATATTCGAATGTGAAGTCAACGTCAGACTCCATGCTAGAGTAATCATCGGTAAATTTGAGACTCGCCTTCTTCTCTAAGTCTTTTAAGCATTCTCGCGTCTTAATTTCTACTAATCCGGTAGTTAACCTTTGATTCAGTAGTTTCGGCCCTGCCGCCAGATTCCTTGCTCTTAGAAATTCGTAGAGCAAAATTAAAGCTGCTTTAAGTGGTGCTCCATTGCCTAAATCAGCGTACCATATCGGAATTTTGTTCCCGTAGATGGAGAGAATTTGCGAACCCCTCTCTGTTAAGTTGTACCACCTGCCTCCAACACCCGGTAAATCCTTCGAGATTACAAGACCAAGAGCTTCACACCAATCCAGCAACGGTCTTATATTTCGAGTCATATTTCTCTCCAATTCTTGGTCTATCTTGTAGGCTTGATAGAATTCAGAGAGAAGTTTTTCGTCTACCACGCCGCCGTATTTGCTCACTTCAGATAACGTTAGTTTTGTCTTCCTATCAGCTAAGAGCGGGTCACACCTTTCCGGACCAGTAGCCACTGCTATTTGGTGTTCATGTAGCCATTTCTGGAATTGCAGAGCATGAAGGATGTACAAACAGGGTCTTGATCTGAGTCTTACGTATTGCTTGCTTTGCTGAAGGTCAAAAACGTTCGTTAATTTAAGTCTCATTGTCTTATCAATAAGAACAGCTTCTTCTTTTGCATCCTTTGGGCACTCCTCAGAAAAACTGTATGTTTTAAGCAGTCGTCCAGCTTTTGTGGACCAATAACCAAACGGTCTTCCACTCCTACTCAAAAGACCAATATAAGATGCAGTGAGTAGATGATCTCTGGCTCTTCTCATTATCCTATCCTTTATTTTCGATAGCCTTAACTTGCTGAGACCTCTTTTCGCCAAAACCATGCCAATTTCTTCATCACCAGGAAATTTCTTGTTATCATTAAAATCTGTTACAGCGTTGACAATGGTACGTATTCGAAAGAGATTATGGACTCGCGTAATAGGTTGCGCAAAGGCAATTTTCCCAGTCATTCCATTGTCACTTTCCCAATATTACAATACTTTCCCTTGAGATTGTTTTTCCTGTAGGCGTTGTCCATGGAATAAGTTTCTGCGGAATCTCTCTAAAGAACGATGTCTTGTGAGAGAATCCCGCATTTTTCGCGAGTTCAACTGTCACTTTTTCCATGTCCAGCCGTTTTTTCCGTATCGACCTATCTCCAATAACTATACAACAGTAAGAGTGTGGTCTCAAGACCCTATGCATTTCTTTCAACGCGGTAAGGTAATCAAAGAAAAAGGGCAAAGCGTCTCTTATTCTGCTTTCATCATACTTGAAAATGCCTTTCATTAGGGTCGACGCAGTAGGAGAGGGTAGAGCCTCAAGCAGTTCTTTTGCATTTGCTACAGATATGGCGCCCAGAGTTTGTCTTTCCGATTCCTTTATAGCTTTTCCATCGAGTCTTAGCCACATAAGCGATAATTTAGCCCATCTCGAGTAACCAACCGTGTTCTTTTCCTCACCGTATGGTGGCGAAGTAATTATGGCGTCAAACCCTTTTTCTTGGAAAGGCAGTTTTCTTGCGTCTCCTTGCCTAACTAGGACTGCTACATGCTCTGGATTCCGCTCTGATTCTATAGTCTTAATCTTTCTTGTGAAAAGGTTAACTTGGCGAATGGAGTCCATTAATTTCCTTCTAAATTGGGCGAGAACATTGGGATTATAATTGATTAGTTTTTCTTTGGGCATGGTGCGTATAAACCTGCTTGCTCGAAGATCTATATTGGAAGTTCTAAAGACCGTGTCAGAGAAAACTACTTTCAGCAAATCTCCAATGTCTCCATTCTCAACCTCTTCTATCTGTTCATAAAGAAACTCTAAATCTCGGGCTACATGTGGTTTAAACCAGTGCAGAAGATTTCCAAAAATGTGTTTTGGAGGTTCAGGCAGATTGCCTTTCTTTTTTGCGTTTTCATATTCGCTTTCTACGTTGCTCAAGAACTCCACTGGGTCGAAACCAATGGTTTTGAAGTCAATAGGTGTAGCCTTAACCTTTGCTAGAAGCACAGCGAAGGGATTAATGTCAATTCCTGTGGCGCATCTCCGAGAAAGTCTTGCTTCAACAAGTGTTGTACCGCTTCCGCAGAATGGATCAAGGATGTTTCCTTCTTCGACAGAATATTTGAGGATCAAACGATTTGCTATTTGAGGTATCATTCGGGCTGGGTATTCGTGAAGGCCGTGAGTCAAATATGATGTGTTTGCCTTAGCGAAGTTCCAGTCTTCTTCAACTCTCTCCCCTGTTAAACTCGTCTGGACATGCTCTTTCCTTGGTATTGCCGTGTCTTTTACCCCTTGCACGTTACTGATATGCTCCCTAACCCTAACGTTTAGTCGATTTATTTTAAATAGTTTAGTGATCTTTTACAGGAACTGGGAAGGCAATTCCATTCTCTGTCAGGCTATTTGTCAGCTGACGAGTTTTCGTGTTTCTCCTCCCATGACAGCGCCAACTTGGTTCACTTCTACAAACGATGGATAGTTTAAGGTTATGTTGCCAACCACAACACATTATCTGCTTTCTAGATTCTTTAGGGCGTTGTGTTTTCGATCGATAGAGGAAGCTCTCGGTTCTATGAGCTGATTTCTGGCCCCTCGGTGTCCCATTCTGACAGTTTATAGATTATGATGTTAGCTTTGGTTATCGACTTTTCCATATTTTGTTTCAATTCCGTGTCTTGTGTAGCAACAAGTGTCTGTTTTTCTCCTGAAATCTCGTTAAGAAGTTTCGAAAGCGCGTCTTTGTGAGCGTTATCCATGGATTGCGAGGGGTCATCGAGCAGGACTAGCCCCAAGTTGGATTGCAGTCTTGTTGACATCGATAAGAAAAGAGAAAGTGCAACTGCGTTCATCTGAGCATTACTGAATCTAGTTTGAACATAAGTGCCTTGTTTGAAATCCTTGTCCCAGGCTCTTATTCTGTAAATAGCTTTTCCTCTCTCTTCCTCAGGTATCAGCTGCAGGTTAACATAATAGGGATGACACATTATCTTTGAATAATATGAGCCGATAATCGACTGCAATTCTGCAAGCGCCTTCTTGACCATTTCCTCACGGGCTGTAGTAGTAGCAGAGTATATGTCGGTCAGACCAGCTTCCAGTTCCTTGATTTTTGAATACTTCTCTTCTAGATCTTTCAGTCTTTGTTGTAATGCTGGTAAGCCTTCTTCTAGTTTGTCAACTCTTTCTTTTTCCTTAAGGAAATCAAGTATCTTTTCGCAGATTTCTAGGCGATTCTTGGATGCTCTGATTTCTTCTGTTATTCCTTCAAGGATTTTGGTATTTTGTTCTGAGCCGCCTATCTGTTCGCTGAGCCGTTGGACCAGTTTCTCTCCAGTTTCTGTTGTTTCAATTATTTTTTGCACTTGTTTTTCTATTGAGTTTAACTTTTGAATCTTTTTTTGAAGGTCTTCAAGTTTCAAGTTCACTTGAGTCGCTTCAGATTTCAGCTTCCTAATCTCTTCGTCGATATCGGATATTTGAGAGTTAATCTTTTCGAGTTCGCTAGCAACGTATTCCCTCAAATCCTCTGTAGGTTCAAAACCGCTCTGTTCGAGTTTTTGCTTTTCTCCATCTATTTTTGACTGTGTTTGTTCAAGCTCACCCTGGAACTTTTGAAAATTATCTAGTGCATTCTCGATTTCTGCTTTTTTCTGCTTTAGTTCTTCTAGCTCTTTTTGAAGCCTTAGCACGATTTTTGCGCTTTGCCTTTCGCTTATCTCTTTTTCTAAAATAGAAACTACATTTTGATATGCAATGTCACTTTTACAGAGAGGACAGTTTTTCGGTAAGGTGCTTTTAAGATAATCAAGACCAGAAACCAACAAAGAGCCTAGGGCTTCTTCTCTCTTGATTGTACCTTTTCTATCGTCTATTTGGGATTGCAGGTTTTTCACGTTTTCTTTAAGATCGGTTTCATCTCCAAACTCTTTCTTAATTTCCTCTAGTCTATTTCTCGCTTCGTCAAGATTTGAGTACAAGCGGTGCACTATCATACTTTCGTCTTGAAGAAACTTTCTCGCAGAGATTCTTTCATTAAGCTTGCCTTCCATTTTTGAAATTTGTTCGGAAATTTCAGTTTTCCTCATCAACAAGTCTTTGGGGTCTTTCGTTTCAAGAGAAGCAACTTCTTTCATTGCTTCGTCATAGCTTTGTTTCATTGCCTTCAAGTTTGAGGTTCTATTTACTGATTCCTTGTAAAGGGTGCCCCAAACTTTTTCTAACTTCTCAACGGATTCCTTCATTTGTTCTAATGTTTTTTCAGAAGATTTTAGGTCGCGTGTAGGTTCTTCGAATTCCTTGATTTTGGTTTTCATCTTTTTTGCAATTTCGTTGATCATGTCTGAAGCTTGCTGGGTATGCTTTGTTAGCGACGTTGGATCGAGGTCTACTTCTTCTATGCTGGATTTCTTCATTTCTGCCTCTAGTTCTGCAAGTCGTTTCCTAGAGATCACAACTTCTTGCATTTTTCGTTCTTTAATATCTTCAATTTCTTGTTCGACGGTTTTTGCTTCTTTTGCGACATGCTTCAGTGGAAGATAATCGATGAGCTCTCTGACGAAATGAAGCCCAAGAAGCTTGTCAATGACTTCACTTCTGAGTAATGGATCACCTACTATCAAGTCTCGTATAGCTTCTTGATGCAAGTATGTGCTAGCGTAAAACTCCGTAGGAGTCATTCTTAGCAATTTATTTAATTCAAGCTGTGCTTCATCATCAGAATATTCTGCGTCGTCTATTTCGACTCTTAAGTCGGTTTTTCCTGCGGTAGTTGACCTGCCCAATTTCCTTTCTCTTACAACCTTGATTTTTTTTCCTTTTTCACCCTGCAGAATAATCTCTACAATAGCCTTTTTCTGTGGATGAAAGGAATTTACGATAGCATCTTCTTTTCTAAATTCAGCAGGTCCGACTACTGCAGAGATTAGCCCTCCAAATAAGCCCCACTCGATTGCTTGCATTATACTAGACTTGCCAACACCATTAGGCCCAAAAAAGACTACTGGATTGCCGTCGAGATTTATGCTAATTTTCTTGTTTACACCTCTAAAACCTTCTATAGTGAATCTTGCTAGGCGAAAACGCTCAACCAATTCATTCACCTCTAATTCTCTTTACCATTTCCTTGACGCCATCCTGCATAGCCTCGCCTCCTCCTTCTTCAAGCCATTGTAGGAGCATTTTCAACAACTTTGCATGCTTGTCTTTCCTCGCAAGGCGTTGACTTAATTCCTCAAACAACTTTTCTGAAAATATACTCATTTCATTTCCCTCTTACTTCGCGGATTCCATATATTCCTCCAATTTTTCTTCAATGAAAACTTTTCCCGTAATCTCTTCGTGATGCTGCTGTAGAAAATCCAAAGTTATCAAAGCATACTCATTAAACACACCAACTTCTAAAGCTCGATTCATACACTCTAGAAACAACCGAGAGACCCCATTAGTCAGATAAGTGAGATACTTGACAACATCTTCATCGAAAGGGAAAAGAGGACTGTCTGGCTTACTTTTCCTAAAAAGGCTCATATAACCAAGACAAAGTTCAACTCCTTCTGGTGGACTCATTGTGTTAACGTCTATTTTGTGTCTTCGATCAAGACTTGCCAAGGAAATGACATGTTTTCCTTCTGGCTGCCCCAAAGCCTGTTCCGCCACAGGATGAAGAGTTACTACTATCGTAGCTTGTCCTGTACATGCTCTCAGAAGACTACTCATTCCGGTGCTAAATGTGCTTAAGCTGGCCCCTCTAAGTGGCTCAATCGTTTCTTCAAACTGATCCAAAAAGAAATAATGATAGAGAAAACCTGAGAGTCTCATGAGTTCCATCATTGTTCTTAAGCACTCAATTTTGTCCACTCCCTTTCCTCTCGTGGTTTTCAACCACTCATTGGGAAAACTAGAAGGTTTAGTAAGGTAAGTTCCCAAAAAAGCTTGAACAACCTTTTCTTTAGCAAGAGAACTTTGACTGCAAATCCATTTTGTCATGTCAGAAATAACAACTTCAACTTTGTATAGGAAGGAAAAAAGACCAAATTGAACGTCGTCAGTCAATTTCGGATATGTAGAAGCAAACGCTTTGACATCACTACTATTAACTTTTGGGGATGCTGATTCATCTGTATATTTTAAAAGAAGTTTCTTCAAAGCCTCCCAGAGAAAACCTTCTTCATGCCACTTTTGGACTATATCATCGCAAAAATCAGCTGGTCCAGACTTCGACCTCACCCTTATGTACATTGAGGTAATCCCTGGCTTACTTGTCAATCTTTTCCATTCTTGGACCATCAGTGCCGATTTACCTACACCTCTCTCCCATCCTCCTCCAGTTATATATATCAGATTGATTCTTGATTCGATTTTTCGTCTGAGGTCAGTGATTTCCTCTTGGAAAACTTCCTTGTTGAATATTGTACCATTAATTCGGATATCCGCACTGTAGGGGTCAATTATAGCCATCTGCGGGAAAGGATTTCCTTTAAGAAAATATGGATGATACCTTTCATCGTCGGTCGTATTCAACATAGACCTCCCTTATTTTATTGCCTTTATAAAGGTAATATATTCATCGCTTCCTGTTTTTGGGGGTAAAGCCTTAAGCATTGAAGAGAGACCTCGGCGTGGGGGCATGGGGCCGCCTCCTGGATGCAACTTGACCGTGTATTCACTGGGTTTATTGATCATTCTCTTGATGAAGCTGTCAAACATTTTATCACTTATTCGCAACCTTTCGCACACATCATCTCTTAGCTCAGAGTAATAGACCGGATAATTTGATTTATAATCTGATATCTTCAAATACTCTTCCCAAAGTATCTCCTCGAAAATCGGGCTATTAACGCTTAGAGTTTTGAGGAAGAGAAAGTCTTCTGCTTCTTGAAGTTTTATTGTGATATATCCCTTATCTTTAGCTTGTTTGAGTAAGTCATTTGCAGACATTTTTTCTCTAGAGAGCTTTCCTCCCTCCGTGATCTCGTTCAAAAATCGATCAAGTTGGGGATTTTCCTCACGAATGACCTTTGAAGCTGCACTAAGAAAGCCCTGTACCTCAGAGAGTTTGACTACAGTGGCGATTAGATAAACCAATTGCATTTTCTCCTTGTCTTTTCTCTCCCTCCAATTCAGAATTTCAAGCTGTGTAAGCAAATCGCGAACAACTTCAAACTGTATTTGGTTCACTCGCAGCCGATATTTATCAGCAAAACTTTTGAACAAGCCTTTTTCTTTCCTTAAGGGCAACAAAACCTGACACTTTGGCTGATTTCGAACGCAAAGAAGAACTTCATTGAAAGGAATGTATGTCTTAAACAGCTTATCTAACAACATCGATTTCGTCTTTTGATCCATAATTCCATGAGTCAGAAGTTCTCTAGATTCATCAACTAATAAGATTTCATCGTTCATTCTCTGTAGCAAGCCTATCTGATTGGACAACTGGTAACAATTTTTCACCAAATGTTCGCTTTTCACAGTCTTGAGTCTATATCCTCGCCCAATCGCTTTGAACTTCTCTTTTTCGAACTTCAACCGTTCGTTGAAGATGGCAGTTCGTATGGCTTTTCGGTTGTAACCTTCTTTATCTATGGCACTTAGAAAGACACGAAGATATTCCAAACTAAATACTGGTGGAACACGTTTATACATCACTCATACCCTCTGCTTTTCCATTTTTGGTGGCATATAATAAACCTCTGAAACAATTCATGTCCATTCCGACACAATTTTAAAGCACTGGGCAAAGGCACCATGAAGAGTTTTTGCAATTCAATAAGCTCACTTCGAAGTTTGTCATTCTCATGAATTTGATCGATCATCACTTGTATGGGAGGTAATTTGGAGTCAATCGGAAGTATCCCGTAGGCTAAAGCATATTTTCTGATGTTCTCGTTGACCTCCGCAGTACAGAGGAAAATACCTTTTATTTGGAAATTGCTTGCAAAAGCATCTTTCAGAGCATAATCCAGAATCTTTGAGTTGAAACTAAATATCTGATCTATTACTGCTGTTCCCCGTTTCTTGCACTCAATAACATAAAAAGTGTTTTCATCCATCACAATTCCATCAAATTGATGCTTTAGCCCAGAAACCGTTGGATAATTCAGTGTAGATCTCGGAGGAAACACGGTAACTGGATACTTTCTTATATACGCATAGGCTTTCTTAGAAACGCGATCTTCAAAAGAAAAACCTTCTTTTGAGGAAGGCTTTGCAGACGCTTTACATTCATCACCAATGAGAGTGAACAGAGTCACTATCAACTTATCAATGATGGCAGACGAGGTTTTCTTGCGCCCCTCCAATATCTTCACTACACACTAGAAATTCATAAGAAAGACTTATTTATTTTGTTTATAAGTGCTTAGGAATCACTTAACAAAGTGTGCTTCTGTATTACTAAAAGTCATCTGAACTGTCTGGATAAGTCAATGGTACTCTTCGTTCTTCATCACAAAATGCGTCTAACAAAAAACTTGTCGGAGCCCATTGATGTCCCCTTTTTTCGGCAACTTTTTGACCTAATTCTTTCACTAGTTTCTTGTTCATGCGCTGTATCCTACGAGTAACATCCCACCTTTTCAAACCGTATTCAGCAAGCTCTGAGGCAACGGCTGAGGGCAGTAAACCCCCAACACCCTTCTGCATCAAACACGTGATAATTTCAACGTCTACCTCGTCTTCACACGCAACTTTCTGAATATAACTAGGCTGAAAGCTCATCCACTCACGCAAACCAG
>Ga0315280_10003496_pt1 | contig 24054 bp, 36 predicted proteins | sample YL17G06_40_MG_FD_203697 | JGI IMG/M metagenome (GOLD analysis project Ga0315280, IMG submission 203697) | Sediment microbial communities from Yellowstone Lake, YNP, Wyoming, USA - YL17G06_40 | ecosystem: Environmental > Aquatic > Freshwater > Lake > Sediment | place: USA: Wyoming | collected... | reverse complement strand
TAGCATGGGTTTCACCTCGAGGGGCTGCATCAGGAGATGTCCTTGGTGCATTGTACCCGAAAAAGAAGGACAAATTAAACCCTGGGCTCGCATCTACGAGTTTTGGAACCACCGGCATCGGAAGATAACTCTCCTGGACAACAACCTTCTGGCGGCGCCGAACTGGCGGCAGACCATGGACGATCTGATAGCCGAGGGGCTTGAGGTAGACTTCAACCAAGGCTTGGATATAAGACTGCTGAATGAGGAAAATATTGACTATCTGAAGCGGGTAAAGGCAAGGGAGCTACGGTTTGCCTTTGACCACATTGGCTATGCAAAGGCGGTAACGGAGGGGATTGAGCTACTGCTGGCTAATGGGCTAGGCTCTAGGAAGCTAAGCTTTTATTTTCTATATGGATTTCCCATTATCAACCAAGAGTGCGTGGAGAGGGTAAAAACCCTCACCTCCTACAATGTGGAGGTCTACCCGATGGCATATAAGGGACCGGATGGCAAGGAACCACGGAGGCGAATATTAAAGGGCATTGAAGATATCCCTCTATTACATGGGTCCCGGCGGAACATCGTCAAGTTCCTGCGGCTGGTAGGGAGGCTGCCGGAATAGGATAGTTCGTTCTTATCGAGAACGTTGGCGTTTAATACGGAGAGGAGGGAGATAACGTTGAAGAAGCGTGAAACCATTGAGAGAGGGTCTAACGAATGGTGGACGTGGATTGCGATGCTCCAGGTAGCCGAGCAGGAGAGGAAAAAGCTCAAATTGTCTCCTACGGAGCCGGTCACTATCGATATAAAGCTCTGCAACCAGTTTATCCAGAGCATCAACCGGAACCCGCTGAAGAAAGCTTGGCTGCTACTTATGAATGGAGACCTGCACCCGACCGATAGGAACAAAATCGGTGGTGAGGTGGCGATAAAAGCAGAGGATGGAGTCGTGCATAACTTCTTCAAGAAGGATTAAGCGTTCCGAGGCAGAACGCTAAAAGGAGAAGATAAGATGAAACCCGAGACCAAAGAGCGTAGAGAACAAGAGAAGCAAGACAGGAAAGCTAGGGCGGAGCTATTAGATAATCCAGCATTACAAAAGTTTCTCCGATACCTATATCTAGGTGCTAGTGAACTTAGAGCATATTCAGCATCAAGTTGGCTTCCTGGCTGGATTGTTACCGGGTGTGAGCTTTACTTTACCGATGTTGAAGGCAAAATCAAGGAGATAGTCAGTTAAATAACAGCGTTCCGAGGGAGAACGATAGCATGAGTCACAAGAAGGATAGAGTCCGAGTTGCCTCGGGTGGGATCTTCCGTGATGGGAAGATATCTAAGTTGGTGAGGTGCCCGGTACCGAACTGCCGAGGCTTTGTTATAACCGGTAATAGTGCCCATGGATTATGCCCCAAGCACGAGGAGGACTTGGCTTTTCTGCTGTTTATCCTGCCCCACATCAGGGTTGAGCAAGGAAAGAGACCCAGTGGGCTGGTGTTGCCGGGTCAGCCTGGCTTTCAGGCTGTGCCAAAGGCAGTGATAAATGAGGAAATCCGAAAACACGGGAGGATCAAGCCATGATAGTGAAATTCAAGCTTCAGCCAGTGGATATTTTAGTCACCGTCAGCGACCGTCAAGACCCTTTTTCGGTAGCCAAGCGATGGTGTGTCGGGCCTTACGACCACGTTTTTCTTTATCTGGGGCAGGTGGCAATCGTGGCTGATAATGCAGTACTCCGTCACCCGATGCTCTTTGAGAGTAATGGACGAGGGGTCGTGTTACAGAGCCTCAGCAATAGGTTTAGCCAAAAAGTCGTTGTCATGCGCCTGAAGTCAGAATATGACCGAAGGCGTATTCCCTTTATCCTAGAAGAGGCCATTAAGCTGGCGTCGGATAGTAAAAGCTATTACGATTACTATGCCATCGTCAGATGGGTGCTGCCTAGGATTCTTAGGGAGAAGTTTCATTTACCAATTCCAATGGCCTGGGAGAGGGATGCCTATCAGATATGCTCCGAAGCTGTTACTGAAGTCTTCATTCGTGGGCAACTGACCCTTTTCCCCTACTGGGATGTGCCATTACCAGGTGACTTTGTTACGAGCAGTCCTTTACTTGAAGAAGCGCAGCGGGGGATTCTATCGGAGGATTGGGTCTAGGCAGGATATTGAAGGCATAACACGATTGAAAAAGAAATTCAAGGTAAGAGATTAGTGAAGTTTGGGATACCACGGTTTGGAATTTACTCCTCTACTATTAAGGCTTTCCTAGAAAGTCTGGGTATTGAGGTGATTATGCCGGCCAAGATAACTCGCGATATGATTAAGGCTGGCTGTGCTAACAGTAGTGATTTTTTCTGCCACCCTTTTAAGTACACCCTGGGGGAACAAATCTGGTGCCTAGATCAGGGAGCGACTGACCTCCTTTTCTACAATAGCTGCGGACTCTGTCGCCTCAAGCACTATCACCAGATACAGGAATTGACATTGAGACGCCTGGGGTATGATTTCAGGATGCACGTCATTACCAAAAAGAATATCCTGAAGATGATCGGGCAGCTCGGCCATATCTCCCGATTTCAGGCTTACAAGCGATTGAAGAGAATATACTCGCAAATCAAGGCAGTCGAGGAAAGGGCCTATAGCTTCTCCCCAGATAGGCAGCTCAGGATTGGTCTCGTCGGCGAAATTGGCACCATATTGGAACCCGACATCAACTTTGACATAGTGAGAAAGCTCCAGAGAATGGCGGTCAACGTCCATGTCTCCTTAACCCTTACCGACTATCTAAATGAGAACACAGAAAAAGGGGGCGAGGATGAGGTGAAAGAGGCAAGGTCGCTGCTGAGCCAAGAGCTTGGCGGGCACGGATTTCAAAGCATTGTTAACACTATCTACTACGCCAAACAGAGCTACGACGGGGTTATCCATATCTTACCCTTGAGTTGCATGCCGGAGAACACGGTCGAGACTATCGTAGACATGGTGGCTGATAAGTATGGGATACCATTATACAGATTCCCGTTTGATGAAAGCTCCTTTGAAACTGGCTTTGATACTCGCCTAAGTACCTTCGTCTCAATGCTTAAACGGAGGAAGCTCGCCTGTGTTTGACTGTTACCTAGGAATAGATGTCGGAAGTGTGAGCATTAAGTTTGCCCTTCTTGAAGGGGATGAGCTTGCTGCTAAAGCCTATCTCAAAAACCAGGGGCTTATCCCAACCACTCAACAGGGTCTCAGGCGGATGCCTGACGTTCAGGTTAAGGGTGTGGGCGTTACCGGCAGTGGGGCAGCCTTTATTAAGACCTTGGTAGGCGCAGACTATATAGACTCCGAGGTCATCAGCCATATGGTTGCCGCGTTAAAAAGTTATCATGACGCCAGAACCATAATAGATGTCGGCGGTGAGGATAGTAAATTACTGCTGGTCAAAGATGGAGTTCTCCAGGATTTCCAGATGAATAAGGTCTGTGGTGCTGGGAGTGGAGCTATGATTGAAACCATTGCCAGCAGGCTCGGCTTTCGTGTGGAGGATGTTGGCAGGATTGCCTTGGAGAGTAAGGAAAGGCTATATCTTCCGTCAAAGTGTGGGATTTTTATGCAGAGTGAAGTCGTCTCCCAACTCAATAAAGGGAGAGCGATGTCTGACATTCTGATGGGCGTGTGCCGTGCAATGGTAAACAATTACTTAATGCTGGCTAAAGGCAGGAAACTGCTTGCGCCGGTGGTCTTTCAGGGTGCAGTAGCCAAAAATCAGGGCGTTGCCAGAGCCTTTGAGGAAGCCCTGGGATGCCCGGTGATTATCCCAGAGTATCCCGAGTTCGCCGGGGCAGTGGGCATTGCCCTGTTAACTGAGGAACAGATGAATGGCAGAGGGTCCAGCTTCAAAGGGATAGGTGAAAGTGTAGATGCTGACTACACCACAAAGGTAAGCTATTGCCAGGACTGCGAAAATCACTGCGAGCTTTTAAGTCTCTATTGTGATGGGGAGCTACTGGGGAGAAGCGGCAGTCGCTGCGAGAAAAACAATATTTAGAGGGGGAATGTGGGGTTGGAATTTAGAGTCTGTAGCCTATGGTATTTTAACTCTTTTGGTCTTTGGGCTACTAAGTTTTCTTTTATGTAGGTTTGGGTAGGGCGACCAGATACTCAATGATTTCACTTCGTAAGATAGTATTCAAGAATAAGACCCCAGCCCATTACCGTTGCACCAATCACCTCACCAGGAAACTGGACAATCCCAAGCCCGTGTATGACCCAGAGACCAGGGATAATAATAACAAGGGCTAACAACGCTAGTAAATCTCGGAAGTTTTTGATAATTTCAGTTCTATCCAAGCTCAATCCCAAGCTCCTTTTTGATGTTTGAGAAGCGGTTTGCTACCATAGTCTGATCACTGCCGGCGAACAACAACCCCACCGCTTTATTATTTTCTGTCAAAACTAGAGAGCCACTATCACCTCCGGCACACATTCCTTCTTTCTCAACAATAAACTGATCGGCGAAGAGTGCCATCCTACCTTCTCCCATGCCGACATTGACAGCGGCATCAACCTGGGCAATCACGGCACGGGTTGTGCCTGTTGTCCGTCCATTCTTCTTTACCGCAAGACCGACTTCAGGTTCCGCCTCGCCCTCTATTTTGATAAGAGTGCTTTCGTCCTCAAGAATGCGGTCCAGCACATCCTCTTCCTGGTTAGGCGAGGCTATTGCACAGTCTACGGTATTAGGTTTCCCTGGGATATAAGCCTTTAATCTAGTTTTCCGCCCAAAAAGCCGAGCGAAGCAATTCATTATTGAGGTGATGGCATTGGCAAAAGAGCAGCCGCTGACCTCTGATAGAGAAATAGGGATAAACTCATAGAGCTTGCCCAGCTCATCATTCTCTACCGTTCCGCCGTCTGCTACCCCAGGCTGGACGATAGGCGACCCTATTTCTGCTTTGTTGACCGCAGCCAATACATGGTTATTTGATAAAATGAATGGTTGTCCTTTTTTGTAGACTAGGCACCCCAAGGTGCCAGCGGTAACCAAGACATTTCCAATAGAGACACCACCCGGTGCCGGCCTAAATCGCTTCGTTCTATCCATTTTTCTGCTTCTAAAGTAACTTTATTTCCCCAACGACAACGACATCTGTCTCTTCGCCGGGGTTCCCAATAATCTTAGGGACAATATCCTCAAAAGCGAGGTCGGCGAGCGGCAGCTTCTTTCTAACACCTATCACAATACACGGTCTGCCGGTGTCAACTCCGCCAACCTTTTTGTGCCCGCGCCCCACAGACACGACGTTCTTTTTAGCTAGCAACTCCCCGAGAATTTTAGCATCCATCAGACTGTCCCCTCCCCAGTCACTTTGGCTAGGTTCTTAATCCTGAAGTAATTGACTCCCCCACTATAGGGGTATGCCTCCCACCATATTCCGATTCTGGCATTGTAGATCCCCGGATAGTAGTACCCTGGAGCAATAGTTCCTTTGGCATGAATTTCCGTCGCTTTTCCTATTTGAAGAGGTCCGCCGCCCCTATATGAAGGTGGTGGCATTGGGGCACTAAAGGCAGGCTCATACCACATATTAACTTGAGCAACGGGATTACGGCTGACATATGGAGCTAGGGAATCCTTACCCATTATAGTTAAGGTAATGCCCCTTAACTCGGACATTACTATTGGTGTGGATAGATAGGCGGTGAGTATCGGTTCCCCGATAATAGATGTTAAGTTTTGAGCTATGTAGCTTGCCACAGCATACGACTGGCTAACCCACCATGTCTGCCCCGTGTATGGATTTATAGTGCAGCTAAATGGGTAAAGCCAATCACTAGGAATAGCAACTACCGCTGGCATTATATGAGCTATCTGGGCGCTGTAGGTCGCATCTAAAGGAGTGCTTAGCACGGTGGAAAGAATAAACTGAGCTGCATCACGTAGATGCTCAGTCATAATACCCTCTGGCTGCTCAACCCAAGGCGTCTCAGGAGGAACTGAATAGGCTTTTAGAACTACAACAAGAGCATCTATATTTGAGGCTGTCTCTATAGCAACCTTGTTAAAAGTTATTCCCTCCACATTCAATACCTGTAGGTCAGGGAAATCCACAATTTTATTAACTGGCACCGCTGAGATAGCCCTGAAACTCCCCGTCAGCCCATTAACCGACACCTGATAGGTTTTAGCTTCTTTGGGAGTAAAAGGAAACTCCACAATTTTGCTCTCCCCCGGATTAAGGGTTATTGTTTTCTGTGCCATTCCTCTCCTAACTAACTATGCAGGTTATTGTCCTTGACCCAGAAGCTGTGCCGTAGTTAGTAACAACCACGCTAATACTAACTGGTTCACCAACATTAACTTCGCTTGGCTCAATAACCAGGTCTGATAGTCTAATGTCAGCCACCGGCACCGCAACCACCGAGAAGCTGCCAGTTAGACCATCAACACTGACCGAGTAAGCTCCCAGTTCGGTTGGCGTCACTTGAAAACTTACTGCCTTGCTTTCTCCTGGTTCTAGGGTTACTGTTTTGGTTGCCATGAAATCACCTCCTAGCGTTACTTCGTAGGAGCCTCTCTGGCCACCGAGGTTAGTTACTCTAACCGATATTGTCACCTTCTGCCCTGGATTAACTTCTGGCGGGTTGATAGCTAACTCACCAAGGTCAATTTCGGCAGGCGGTATTGGTGGTGCTGCCTCAGCTTTTTTAGTGGCAAGAATAATCACAGTGGTTATAGCTGCCTCAACCCCTATTACTACTGCTGCTTTCTTTCCATCTTTCATTAGCACCTTCTTAAATATCTACAGTGAACTCCTGACCGATATAATCATTCTGTTTCTTCCAGTTTTTGGTAACTGGGTCAAGCTGCTGCTGTCCTTTATAGGCAGTCTTGGCATAAGACTCAGCCAGCATCTGACAATATCCCAGAAGTTGGGCATCAGACATCCCAGCCAGGTTGGCTAATTGCTCTGAGAACTTTACCTCATATTTCGTAGCCTCACCAACCTTGTTGCACTCTAAGGTCACCTCTATCATCGGCTGGTCAAGCCTACCTCCGCCATCAGTGTGGATAGTCTGGATATCCTTAACTTTGACTTTTACCTGCATTTTCTGCCTCCTTAGCCATCATAACATCAAGGTGCCAGTGGATACAACGCAGTTCATTAAGTATCAGTATGAGGGCTGCCTGTGTCTCGGGTATTTTTTGAGCCTGGGAATACGCTTCTACTGCACCCCGTGTCCCCTCTATAACTTCAATCATGGTCTTGGGATGCTCCTTTTCTTTTTCCCCGTTATTCATGTAGACCTCCTAAGCCTTTTGAATAAACGCCACCTCATAATAAGCTGGTCTGCCATCATCTGTACTCCAGTTATTATGGGTATGATTACCGGGGTCAGTCAGGACATGGTTGTTGTGGCTGCCCTCGTTGTTGTAGGTATGAGAGTGAGCACCAGCAGCGTTTTGAGTGAGTATAGGCGTCCCGCTATAATCGCTATAATGGGCAGGGGTAGTAGTTGCATGTGTATGGCTTCCAATGCTATCTGTTGCCGCATGTTGGTGGCTCCCAGCAGCTGTCTGTGTGTGTTGGTTGTGAGCACCTGCATCCTGATCAGTGTGAGTATGGGTATCTGAGCCACCTGTGCCACCAGGGTCAACACCTGCATTAGAACCCCTGGCAAACTTAGAACGCAGGTCAGGGCGACCTCCCCCACCATCACACAGATTATAGCCTAAAGGGATATTAGCCAGCAGTCCAGTCCAGATAAGAATACCATTTTGTGGAATGATGGCTGCACCAGTGTTGATGATATAGGCTACATCATAATAAGCCGGCAGAGAGGAGGCAGCATTGACTATATGGGTATGACCGCCATCATTACCCATAGGGTTGTGGTTATGGGTATCAATAGAGTTGCTAGCAGCATGGGTATGATCTCCCCCACCAGTATCTGACTGGCGTATCATGTCGGTAGTAGCTCCTGTAGAGTATTTGTTGGCGGTATTATGGCTATGAGTCCATGTGTAGGCATTGAAAGTGTGCTGATGAGCAACAGTATTATTCATAATATGGGTATGGGCGGCTTGCGCTGTCTCAGTATGGAGATGGGTAGCTGCACCACCAGTTGTCCCTGGGTTGGTGACATTGGTATTTACACCTCTCACAAACCTTGAGCGTAAATCTGGTCGTCCCCCACCACCATCGCATAGCGTCCAGCCTGCGGGGATGTTAGCCAGTAGCCCTGTCCAAATGATAATTAGGTTTAGTGCTACTGAAGCACCCACCCCAGCCTGAATAAAGGCTACCTCGTAGTAGGGTGGGCGTCCATCACCGGTGCTGATAGGGTGAGTATGGTTTGCTGTGCTGTCCATCGTGTGAGAGTGTGTCGCTGCGTTGTTTGTATGCTGATGGGCACCAGCATTTAAGTCCATCGCCTGATTAGCCACTCCTATTGGGTCAAGAGTTGTCGTGGCGATGTGCCCATGGTCTCCAGCGCTATTCACTGTATGCTGGTGGCTAAGGTTCTGCGCTGTATGGGTATGTCCGCCAGCGGCAGTCATTGAGGCATGACTGTGAGAGTCTACACCACCAGTTGTGCCTGGATTAGTAGCGGCAGGTGCACCTCTAACAAATCTGGCTACTAAATTAGGAGTGCCTCCTGTCCCATCACATAGACTCCAATTAGCGGGGATGGTCGCTAACGTTCCAGTCCAGAGGGCGATTGCTCCTATGGGCACTACGAGAGCACCACCACCGCCAATCTTTCTTGACTGAATCAATATATGACGGGCTACTGCCATTTCTTATCCTCATATCCTATAAACTAGAACCAAAACAAAGTTGGTGGTATAGTTCACTGCTCCAGCATTATCGCTATCGACTTGGAAGCGAAAGGTATAAACAGAACCAGAGGCATCAACTAGAGTAGTTACATCTATCGCGCCACTCCAGCCATCACCAGCCCCATCAAGATTAACTAAACCAAGTGGTGCTACGGCTGTCAGGTCAACTTGAGTTACATAGCCACCAGCATCCTTCTGCCCCTGCACAGTGAAGCCAATATGGTGGGTGTTTGCTGCCTGGTTAGCAGCATGAATACTGGCTACTAGAATAGCCCTGACTCTCGTAGCCCCAGTGGGGAAGGTCGGGGTTATGCTCCCTGCGGTTAGGTCGGTTAATGCTGCACTAGCTACCTGTTGGGAGACTGGAGTGCTTGCCCATTCTACTTCATGCTGAAAGTTGGGAAGTTTACTTGTCTGAGCAATTAAGCCCTTGAGATACCGCATAATAGAGGAAACATTATCAGCAGCAACAATAGCAGTATCTGTTTTGTTGCCGATAATCTCAGCTATTCTAGTGTTTAAGACCGCATCAGCAGCGGGGAGGTCAAGTTTTGCCTCGATTGCTGCCACCTCGGCGGGGACAAACCGGAAGGTAATTATCTTATACGGCACACCAGCTGGTATTGGAGCGGCAACACCTTTATATGCAGTGGATAGAGTAACTTCGCCGTTAGCATTGTTGAAGGCGGTGATGTCCATTGAGTCAACAAGACGCGGTTGACCTGGGTATACCACCATAAGCATACTAAAAAAGCTGTTTGCCCCAGCACCAGCTAGTCCAGCATCTACAATGCTATTGCCAGCGGCAGCGCCGGGAGCGGTGGTGACGCCCTCTGCGGCAACCGTGGCCTGCATCAAAGATAGGAGCTCATCTAGCGGTGGTCTTTCCATTTCATCAACCTGTTGCAATTATTCTTACATCAGTAACAGTCTGTGCCGGGTCTAGGTTTTCAACCAGAACTTTAATATAGGCTGGGGCGGTATCATAAATCTTGGTTTGCCTCAGCACTGCTCCCGCCACGAAGGTAGGATTCCATACGTCCCAGTCATAAACGTCAAAGTCCGCCCCAACAATAGAATAGGCATCACCAGTAGTCCAGCGATTAAGCGTACCGCCAGCCAGTGCTGCCACTGTCACCGTCGTCTCTGTGTTACCGGTGATGATACCAGAGCTACCATCAGTAGCGTTGAGTATTCTCAAGCCTATCAGCTCGTTGGCGATAAGGTGGGCAGCGTTATCGGTCATAATAGTGAGGTGATTAGCAGCGGTATGAGTCCCTGTGGCTCGATTCGTTGGCGAAGTTCTCACGTGAATCTGGATACCCCTAGTGGCAGCCCCATCATACCTCGCTTTCACAGTCAGGGCCAGAGTTTCCTTACCCAGCGTCATATTGAGGGCGAAGCCAACAATGGAGTAGGCATCCCCAGTGTTCCAGCGGTTAGTGGCGCCCCCAGCCAGAGCCGCTACTGTCACTGTAGTTGGAGTGTTGGCGGTGATGACCCCCGTACTGCCATCAGCGGTGTTCTGTATTGTGAGCCCTATGAGCTCATCGGCAATGAAGTGGGCGGCGGCATCGGTCATCACCGTTAGATGTAGTGCCCCGGTATGTGTCCCTCTGGCAGTGCAGTTTGCCAGTGTTGTGACCGCCGGGGCAGCAGCGATTGCTGCCAAATTAAGTATAGTCGTGGCGACCTTGGCTCCCGGACTGATATCCACTGGCAAGGGGTTGGCGGCACTGATATCAGCACCGCCCCCAAAGACGGCCCTCAATATTCTTCTAGCTACTGTTTCTAGCATTACGGTGTTCTCCTGAACTGAGATAAGTCATAGTAAAGAGTCAGCTGGCCGCATCTAGGGCAAATTATGCGTGTTACTTCTCTTGGGACAGTCTGCTCATAGCCACACCATTTACACCGCACTACCTTTGTTGTGGGCAGTGCTGGCGTACCTACCTCCTCGAGTATCCCAGTCCACTCTACTCCTCCCTCAAGATTGCCAGTTCCTAAGTTGGTTAGCTGAATGTCTACTGTATGGGCAGTGGCTCCAGTAGGGTCTATAGTTGCAGTGGAAATACCGACGAGTCTGTTTTCATAACCTGACTGACCTCCACCCATAAGTCCACCGCTTAGAACTAGAAAGTCAGGAGCAGGAGGGGTGCCGAAATACACCCATGCTATTGCATCTTCGGTAAAGCCACCACCCGCAGCTATAAGTGTTAATGTGTAGCCCTGCGGAACAGTAAATGGCAACACAAGTCCAGTTACATTGTCAATATAGTGGGCTATGCCTCCCGGAATTAAGGGGGCTGCAACCCATGCAAAGGGCGATGGTATGGCAGAAAAGACGATACCCCAAATTTCCAGTGTTTGCTTATAGGCTAGTTTGAGGCCCCTTCTCTCTTGTGCAGAAGAGACTTCCCTAGTGTAATCGGGCTTGCCTATGCCTCTTTGTGTGGCAGTAAAACTTCTTGTTACCTTTACAGCCATTATGCACTCTCCAAACTCACGGTTACGGTGATATTATGGGGATTTCCACCATCAGTGTTTCTCATCTCCACCCAAATTTCCTCGCCCTGCTGAACAGGTATATTAAATGGATATGTTGGTGTAGCGTCATTAAGAGATAAATAGCCCTCTCTTGGACAGAACTGCTTAACCCCAACACCTACTCTTATATCCACAAGGGCATCACAACCATCGGGGACATGAAGAGCTATCTGCTTGATATACCCGGCAAATGTTGCAATTTCGGTTAGCACAACTCCTGAGGTAAGAGTTCCCGCTACCGTTAGATTATAGGCAAACGGTATCTGCTCAATTTCCTTTGGAGGCACTAAAAGTGGTGCCTCTCCTGGTCTTGGTCCTGTGACCATTTCTCCTCCTAACATAGAGGGGTAGCTAAGGCTACCCCTCACTTTGAGCAGCGAAAGGGCTTAGCCCCGCTGCTAGACTACATTGCCCTTTATCTCGTGATTCAGTCTATGGCTTCCAACTCTACGGTAACACACAGCCCCGCAGTGGCACCGATATGAGCATCCACTGGGTCAAGCGCTAACCTGTCACCTCTAGCAAGAACCAAGGTGGCAGCGACAGCAGTTAATGTACCTACCTGCACCGTCTCGGCAACCCCATTGAGGTCAAAACCAGCATTGGCATTATTCGTTAATAGGTTATCGCCCGTCCCTGGTACCTCAACTCCCTGAAGTCTCTCAATCTGACAAAAGCCGGCTGCATCGCCACTGGCAGTGGTAAAAACTGCCCTGGCAGCAACCACTCTGCATGGTCTGCTGGCAGTGAAGAACTTGTCATACATCGCCGCAGTCTGAGGTTGCGCCCCATATAGCACTGCCGTAGCGAATATCCGCTCTTTTTCTGTTGGTGATTCTTTTGCCCTTAGAGTCGCCAACTCCTCCAATTCTATGGTGACCTGGCAGTTCCTGACAGCAGCCGGGTTACCTGAGTCCTTGAGACAGATGCGGTCTCCGCTCGCCAGGGTTCTTATAGCATCAGCAATTCCAGCGATGCTACCATACTGAGGCGTTTCTGCCGCTCCTTGAAGGTTAAGTGCCGCTGCGAGCATTTCATCACCAGCATCGGGGGCTTCGCCAGCCTCAAGTTTCTCCAAGGTGACGCCAGCAGCAGCACCGGCGGCAACTGTGTGGACTTCTTCAGCGCCAACGAGCTTAAAGCGGGTGGCCGCGGGGCAGATGAACATAACCCCATAGTTAGCTGCCGTTCCTGCTATAGCATCGGGAAGGTGGGTAGAAACTAGAACTCTTCTGGTATCGTACATAGCAACTTTACTTCTCATTAGCCCTCCTCCATATCAACGGTAACACAAACCCCAGCTACAGCAGTTAAAGTTCCAGTATCAACGAGGTTAAGCCTGTCTCCGACAGCCAGTGTCAGGACACCAGGCGCTGCACTTAGTGCTGGAGCCTGAATGGTATTGATTGCCCCCTTGAGGTCAATCGGTGCCGCCAAAAGGTCATCACCATTCCCTGACGTCTCAACCCCTTGAAGCCGCTCAACAGTTAATGTTACGGCACCAACATCAGTTCCCGCGACTTCGTGGGACTCGGAGATTTTCAATACTGTGCATACACGGTCAGCAACAAAGAACTTACCGTAGTTAGCGGCAGTAGCACCTGCAGTACCAGGGAGGGTAGCCATAACACTAAAGCGCCTGGTATTCCCATAAGTGCTTCTCTTGCTTCTCATGCGCTACCTCCTTTAACGGTTCTGCCAGAACTTAACATAGTCAATGGTCAGGTTGCGTGCTATGGCGCCTGCCTTATTGCTAATGGCTAACCAAGGGGTAAGAGGTGTAGCCGGTGTTATGGCGAGTAACCGTGTTCCTAACAGAGCACCATTCACGTAGTAGTAGGCGTTCCCGAGCACATCTAGCTGGACTCCAAGCCTTATGAAGGTTGCAGCTATAGGGTCAACACCCAGGTTAACGGCAAAACCTGCGCCAGCTATTGCGCTAACTCCAGTCAGATGAGGATGGAGGGGACTATCAGTTGGGTCAAAACCGACGATTGCTGCATTTGCAGCAACTGGGGTTGGTAGACCTCCGGTTAGCTCGTAGTCATCAAAGGCTCTACCTTGAGCTTCTGTCAGGGCATCATTAAAACCGACCTCAATGGTGCAGTTAGTAATGACATCCAGTGCTACCCTGGCCTCAATACCAGCCATGTGCGTTGCAGAGAAGTTTAGCTGATGGGATAGCTGGGAAAACAGGTTATCACCAGCAACGGTGGTAAGAACGACAGTTCCGTTCGGTAAAGCTACAATGGCGCCAGCGCAACCAGCACCAAGGAATAAACCCCACTCGTCCTTGAGTATGTCACCCAGGAAGTCATCCTGTTCATACACAGTGTCCACTAAGGACGGCTCCCAGTCCCCCCATTTCTTTATTCTACTACCCGCTATGAATCCTATCTTTTTCATGTTTCTCCTTTTGAGCTATTCCCCCAATCCTTTCAGGGAGCATATTAGTTTCCCCCTAGCCGGGTACTACAGGCTTTGGCATAAAGATTTACCAAGCCCGAACTTGCTCACTTCTTTTTGTGGCGTCACCTCCTTCTATTTATTATGGTGCATCCTCATATTCAATATAGACATAGCAATTCCCATTATCTGTGATACCCCAAGGTTGCGACCCTGCTGGTATGATGTAGATTGGGAGTGAATCCTCTTTTACCTCATCAGGGTCGTTCCACATATCATGTATAACAGCGTGGTCTATGTAGTCAAGGACGACATTGGCAGGAACGGCAGTCTGGTGACCAAACTGCAACTGATTGGCTCCAGCAAACTGGTTGGCGGTCTTTATCTTATAGATATATCGCCTCATGTTAGCCGGAACATGAGAGCCGAAGGCAACACCACCAACAGCATTGGTAATGGTACCTAACGCTGAATTTAATGCTTTCTTATCTGGCATTAGCTACCTCCCTCTGCCATCACATCAAGGCTATATTTTAGTAGGTCAGCACCAACTGCCTTTTTGAGATAATCAGGAATAGTTGTTGCATTTGGCCAGGTCGGACCCATCGTATATTTCTTTGCCCGCGTTGTGCCAATAAGCATACTCTTTATCAGGTCTCTATTCTTGATGATGATGTACCTATAGTGCATCTGGTCGAAGTTAAGCATCACATTGTCCATTGCATCACCTAGTGGATTGTAGACCTGATATTGAGGATACTTCTCTTTGATGGTTATCATCTCGGTAGCAATTGAGAACGGGCCTTCAAACGGGCTTTTCTCGCCATCAATATATCCAACGTCATCAGTTATAGTCCGTGGTACAGCCAATACGCTACCAATATCGGACTGGGGAGGATACTGCACGAAGATTCGTGCCCTGACAGGCGTTACTCCCCAGAAGCTATGATAAATTAGAGCCTCATCATGCGGCTGAAGGTAGTGACGACTATTAGCATCCTGGACTTCGTTATAGGCAGCCAAGTTGCCACCAGCAGCAACGGCACCAAGAGACCAGGGATTGAGGTTTGCCCACTCCTTATGTGTGATACGAAAACAGGCCCAGCCCTCAAAGAAGCCAAGAGCCAGCAAATGACCCTGGTCTAGGAATAAATCCTCGTGGCTTGTTTTTAAAAGACTTACATCCATACCCCTCGCCTCCTTTCTATTTGGGATTCCTGGGTATAGGCGTCAGGGGGGAGAATATCCTCCCCCCTATTATTCTATTTTAGGATTACCAACCAGCCAAAATACCGGTTTCATGCCTGAGAACTCTACCCAGCCCAATTGCTAGTCCACCGAGTGGAACATTATCCGTCCCGTTCACATCTGATCTTGCTCTGGCATAAAGCGTGGAACTGGGCTTTAGTATCATTGATGGAATGGGGACAATAGAGGTCATATTCTCGGTATCAGCGACTGCCAGCATCCTGACATCAAAAGGAATCAGGACGCCGGTGCGGCCTACCTGGAATCTGCACTCTGTCATAAACGGTGCGGGTGTTACCAAGCTCTTGAGGTGGGTGATTACCAGCCCGAAGCTGTTACCCAGCGTAAAGGCAGCACCAGCACCCTCCCAGAGCCAGTCAGCCCAGACTGGGGTCAGAGCCTGAAGCCAGTTTGTCCTATAGGTGCGTGGGACGGCGACAACCCCGGCAATGGTAAACATCGGGCGGATAAAACTGAAGCCAAGCTCGGTATCCTCAGGGTTGATACCTCTGAACTTGATGTCATTAAGCTCATGCTTAATGGCTCTCAGGCCGATTACATAGACGCTGAGGCGGTCAAGCATTAGCTTTCTCTCATCGCTACTGGGTGCCGCCAATAGACCACCAAATTGAGCCTTAAAAACCTCAAGCTCCTCAGCATCAAGTGGGCCGAGTGTCATGGTCTCCTTATAGAGAGTGACTTGTGGCCTGGTGCAAGGGTTTACGTCCAGCTTTGGGTCATCAGATGTTGGGGTAAGATTTAGGTTTCGTAGTCTCTGCATTGTTTTCCTCCTTTAGGTCGGTCCGGGATTACCAGCGAACCAACCAGACTTTTATACGAGTACAGCTTCATCAACGACAATGGGAATATTTACTGGTGAAACTGGTCCCCCCAGTTGGGCTCTAGCTTCCCTGGCTCTAGCTTCAGCCAGTTGCCTCTGGCGAGCCGCTTCTTGCTCTCGGCTTGGTGACCAGCGTGTCCAGGCAGTTGCCTTTGGCTTGGTAACCTGCTTGGTTACCTTCCTACCAGCTAACTGTGAGCCAGCAACAACCGCTCTGGTTGCCCAGTCTCCCTTCAGGAAGCCAAGGGCAGTCGCAAAAATGGCGAGAATTGGGACACCGTAGTTATAGTAGGTCCCATATTGAGACATTATGCCGAACTTCTTACCAGCTGTAGTTGCCTCAGCTTCCCTCTTCTCATCCTGATTCTGCAATAGCTGGTCAACAACACCAGCGCCACCGCCGACGCCTACATCGGTCACAGCCTTTACCCATTCTGCCATGTTAGTACCTCCTTTTTCCGGGCAAGCACTCCCGGATAAAAAGGGAAAGGGGCGTAGCCTTCTCCTAACTCTCTACCCGAGAGTGCTACGCCCCTTTGACCTAGCTCGACCACTAGGAGGGGAAGAACCGACTGCTAAAAGAAAAAGCGGGAAGCTGAACTTTTAGTAGCTCAGGTTCTTCCCGCTTTTTATGCCTCTTTAATTAGTGTAGAGTTAGTTTACAAATTTGTCAAGCCCTTTCTATAAAAATCACCTCCTTTTCTTGGCTGCTGCCGCGGCGAGACCAATCCCGGCTAGTGCACCAACACCAAGTAATATAGCTAAGACTGGGATAGCTGCCACTGGTTTCCCCCAATCTATGGTCTTAACCTCTTTAATCAGAAAAGTAATAGCTACTATAAAGAGGATGGCCAGTATTAGAGGTATAACCACTGCCCAGGGGAACGGTGATGTCTCAATACAGGTAGCTATCACCATATAGTTTGTCCAGAGCATTGGTGAGGTATCTTCATAGATTTTCAGGTCAAGCATCTCCGAACCCTTATCAACCACTTTATCAGCAAAGGCAGTAGCAACTTTTATACCAAGCCAGCCAGCCCCCGGTATCTGCTCGGGGAAGAGCTTAAAAGTAAAGGTGCACTGTGATGCCGTACCAACAAAAGTTTTACCACGAGGATACTCAGTGTGCTGAACCAGCTTATACTCAGGAATAGGGACTTCAGCTGGAGTTAGAGTAATTGTCTTACTAGCCAGCTTAACCCACTCTGCAGGTGGCACCTCTGCAGGAGTGATGGTAACAGTTTTGGTGGCTAACTTCTGCCATGTTATTGGAGTGATGGTAACAGTTTTGGTGGCAAGTTTTGCCCATGCTACAGCTAGTGCAATATCAACAGAATCCTGGTCGTCCTGATACCAGTCAGTGCCTGTCCAGTAATGACTGAATGCCCAAACTTCAACATTATGATTAGGCATGGTAAAAGATACCCTGAATGTATGGTTTGCCCCAGGCTCCACGATAGCATATTCGGGAGTAAAACGAAGCTCGGCAGTATCATAAAGACCCGTGACCGCAATATATATATTGGCGGTATGCAAATTCTTGACTGTAGCCTCAATGGTCACAGACTGACCTGCGGTGGCACTGGGGGGAGCGGTGATTTGGGTTATTTCGGTATAGGCACCAAGTGCCACGCTAGCTAATGAGCCAACTGAGCATGGAGGAGGGCTAATGATAGGAGCACCAAACGCTCCATTCCACTCAACCGATGGTTTTTCCTTTGTGCCTAGCCGCCCCTCTAGAGTCTGTAACATCAAATCTGCCTCCAATAATGGATCAGAGGGAGGCGATATTGCTAAATCTACAGCAGGCATTTTACTCCTTATGGATCCGGCCAGCTTGTTTCCAACTCATCAGGGTGTGCCCAGACTTCAACTTCAAGGGTAACTGGGGTTGATGGCATACTCATTCCAGTATCACAGTCAGCGTGAGATTTATCAGGGTGCATCTGATAGTGGTGCTGTCTTTCCTTAACTAGCTTTGTTGTCCCCATTTTAACTACCACACAGGTCTGCCACGCACTTTCCTCATCGTTGGACGCTTTGTATTCTACGGCAAGGTCAATTCTATCACTGGGTCTAAAACTGGTAGGCTTAATATCAATATAGGGAGAGGGAACGGTGTCAAAGGGCACCAATCTTGGATTGGCCAGAGCAGGCACGGCAAATGCTTTCTCAAATACTGAGGGCAATGCTGCTGCTGTGCCCCTTTCTATTCCAGCTCCTCGCTCTGGCAATAGTTCCTCAACAGGATGTATAGTGAGCCAATATTGTGCCTCTTCTAGGCTGATACCATAATGCTTGGCTACCCTTTCTATATCCGAGCGAGGAACACCTCTACGCCTATCCTCCTGAGCGACCGCCCCTACGCCCTCATAACCGGCTTCCTCATCATATTCTCGTTGCTTTCTTGATCTGCAATCTATCATAATTACCCCCTCGCGGCAAATTACCCACTATTTTCTTTCCACCTTACGCCCTGACGGGAATCCTCGCTCTTGCTTCTTTTGCCGCCACCCCGAGAAGCAAAAGCGTGCCCGATATGATTCCAAACAGGCTTACGGGAACTGCCCAGGGCAGTTCCTTTGATATTTTGTAAATAGCATACCCTATTGTGCCAATAGCGGCAGCCACTGAGGCTGCCAATACCGAACCTACAATAACCAGCCAATTAACACCCTGAGTAAACTCCATCCTGAGAAATGGGAGCTCCCCATCTCCATAGCAAACCCTACAACGCTCTCCGTAGGAGTTAAGTCTACTCTCAATTTCGTATACTTCATCAGGAGTCAGAGGATAGGCTAGAGCCATTTCTACAGCACCTCTTTCCCCCTCCTCAAATAGTGCCCCAAATCTAGGTAATTTACTGAAGTCATTACCTTTATAGAGTAGTGCTCTGCCTTTCGGTTGGTATATTTTCCTGAAATCCTCGGCATATCTTTCGGATAGGTCTCCGTAGTAGTAATGCCCGTGCCTATGCCCGAGCTCGTGGAGCAAGACAGGTTCAGATGCTTCAGGGGGAAGGACTATAGTTCCCCCAGACACGGTATATTGTAAATTAGGACTCCATTCCTCGACGGGGAAATATAATCCAAGAGGACAGGTGTCAGAGCATCGGATTGGGTCAATATCGATTTTGAGGTTATCAAAGGCAGGGTCAGTGGCAAGCCCCTTGGCTAGCAGAATTTGGTCAACTTGGTCAAAGGTCATTCTCGCACCTCCTTTAATAACAAAAGGCGTAGAAATAAGCTACGCCCCTTTATTTATTATCAGTGAGAGGGGGGAATAAAGTCAAGTGCTATTCATTTACCTGCCTTTACGAAGATTCTGACGAGAAGAGCATAGCCAACAATGATAGCGGTGCTCAGGGTCAGCATTGGCACAAATTGTTTTACTCCTCCTTTTGCCTTCACCCAGTTTTCATTTGCCATCTGCTTACTCCAATCCCAGTTTCTTTTTCATCTCGGCTATCTGCTTATCAAGCCAAGTAAGTCCGCCGGGAGTACTGATAATAACGCCTAACAGGTCGCACCTAGATTTTTTGAGTTCAGAAATAACCCTTGCCCTGTCAATGTCACCAATATTTGCTGCCTTCGCCAGCTTTCTATATCTCATCCAGTCCTTATCCGATGCCCAATGAAGTAGGTTCATATTCTTAGTGATGTATTCATAGCACCGCTCATCGTTTACGTTCTCCAGCACAGCCATAAGGAGGCCAACCAATCCCCGGTCACCCCAACCACTAGTTATGAACCTGCCAAATCTCTCTACCATCCCTTCAGCAACCTCCCGAGGCGGTAGAGATTGTAAATGATGCCCTCTCTCAGCCTATGACTTCTCCTCGGTTTCACCTGCGGCACCTCTTGTGTATATTGTCCCACAGCTCGGACACGTTACCTGACTGACCCCGGGCGGTACAGGGATTTTGGTGCCACAAACTTTCCCATTAACCTGTTCAGTGCAGGCCATATACTCTAACCGGCTGCCACCACCACTGCTATCGCCAGGCTCTTCTGCCCCTTCCCGTGCCAAGATTTCGCTGCCTACACCGCGACCTATCCTCTCTGGTAGTTCACTGATTGTCTCGCCAAGAATCTTCTTATAGTCTGCCTCAGCGTGAATCTCCTCCATCTTCTCATCGTGGCGGTGCGTCTCTTTAAGCTCCTCGAGGCCAGTCCCACCTGCTGATGGCACAGGAATAAGACCAGCTGACCTTAGACCATCAGTCAATGCCTTTGCTTTAGATATTATCACTACCGGGTCGGAACTTTGCTTAACCTCTTCCCTCAAAGTAGATATATCTGACCGCAAGTCTGCGATGATTTGGGAGTCAGTAGATTTACCCTTGTTGGTAATCTGTGCCTCAATAAGGTCTAAGTATCTCTTGGCGAGGTCTTGTGTGAAATCACTACCGGTAGCTTTGGTTCCTATAATGCCCTCGGCCTTTAGAAACTTGAAGAAGGCAGTCGGGTCAGCAGCCTTCGCCGCATCAAGTGCCGCTACCTTATAGGCTTGAGCAAAGGATTCATACTCACCCTCGGGATCCTCTATTGGTTTACCATCGGGGGCTATGGTCCATCGTTTGGGTTTTTCAGTACCAATATTTGTGCTGGTCACCTTGTCACCTCCTTGTCTTAATCTAGCCTCAGCTTCTCTAGCCCTGAGTTCAGCATTGGCTTTTATCTCACGCAATTTAGCCTGCATAGTCTCACGCTTGTCTATGTCCTCAATTGTACCGATGAACTCTTCCATCTCCTTTATCGGGTCTTTTTTCGCTGCCACCTGGGCAGGTCTTATTACACCCAAACACTGCAAGGCTTCATCCGCTGCATCTTTTCTGGCTTCTGGCCCATCACTCATTTTTGTCTCCTCCCAGCAGCTTACATATTACTGCCCTATACATTTTAGCTCCCTCTCTTATCGTAGAGGAGAAGTCGCTTTGCCAGTCGATTAACTCTCTCATGTCCCGGTATTCGTCGTAGCATCTGAAAATGTCTTCCGGGTAAAGTTTAACGGTGTCTTGACCTACCGTGAACACTGCTACCCCAGTTTGCGGTATCAGAATAGCGCCAAGTGGTGTCGTACCACCTGCTTTCCCCCCTGGAGTCTTAGGGCCTTCCTTGGCTTCCTTCTGATAGCGCCAAGCAGTCGCTTTTGAGAGACCAAAGCGCTTCTTGACCTCATCTATGCTAGTCCCCTCCCGGAGAGCTTGTATCGCTTCCTCTTTGTGAGGCGATGGTTGAAACTTTGGCATCAGCTACCCTTTGTCCTATAGTTTAGCATATGGATTACCATATATCCCCGCCGTATCCCTGTCCGTGAAGGTTTCCGTGAATTATCCCCTGAAATTTCCCGTGGTATAGTTTCATGGGGTTAGTTCACGAAAATTGAGGCTAATTTCACGGTTCACATTTCATGGTTCACGGTTCCACGGTACTCCATGCCTTAATGTTAGCCCGTGGTCTGGGGTTTGTCAAGATGGGTTTCAGCCCGAAATAGCCACCTATTAACAAACCAGCAACGACATTGACAATCCGTGGTCTTGGCGTTACACTAAAACCATGAAGCCAAGTACAAAAGCCTACATTTTCCGAGAAGGCGGAAAGGTAGCGAGCGACCTTCTCAAAGTAGTCATGTCGCGCCCTAAGAAACCACAAGCTGAAGCCACTGAGGGGGCAGAAGAAGGCACCCCCGGAAAAGCTGAGGCCCTTTCTCCCACTACCACCGAAAAACAGCCGAAAATTGAGCCACAGACCGTCTCACCAGCACTGCCGACAAATGAGCAAACCACCAAGATGCTGAAGCGTCGCCTCGCGAAGGAGCTTTACAAAGCAGAGCTGGATTTGGCTGCCAAACTAAAAATAGACGGGTTACCATGCGACTGCCTCATTGTCAAACATCCACTCGCTTTGGAAGCTCTTGCTGAGGAAGTCATCCCCAAGGACCCCGACAACCCTGTTTACTCCGAGATAATTCAGTGGATTGGAGACAACGAGTCCAAAGTCAGCATAGAGGGCATTATGAGCGGGCTCTACGACAACGAATATCCTAAGATGGCCGCGCAGTTCAATGACTTTCGGAAACGAGTTATGGGGACTGCAGCCTTCAGCGCCATCGAGGAGCCGGCACCACCTATGACCCTCGACGAGGCAAAGAAACTGGCTGCCGAGGAAGCAGCTAAGGAGGTAGAGAGGAAATGGCACTCTCAAGAGAAGAAATAGAGCAAATAGCAGAAGCTACAGCCGATGAGGTTATGACCCGACTGCATAAAACAAAAGAGGAACTGGCAGCTCGGGACCTTTTAATCGGTATAGTTATTGGTGAGGGAGCTATACCGGTTCATGGCAGAGAGACTCGAAAAGAGCCGTGCCACGGCTGCCGTATTGACTCCAGTAAGCCCCTCGAGGCCGGCAATGTCATGGTCACCACTGAGGACGCGATAGGGACACTCTCCCAGGATGAGGTCAGGAATTGGTGCTCCGAAATCATTGAGATGCCTGACGGCCGCTGCACACGAGCCAGGACCATTAGAGAGGCTGCCAGGGAATGCAAAGAGAAGTACCCCACTGATACCAAGGGCTATTTTGAATGCTTCTTGCCTCGATTCAGGGCGGCAGGAGCATGAGTAAAGAAAAGAGATGCCCAAACTGTGGCGAACCACTTGATAAGCACGGTTGTTGTGTCCGGTGTAATATCTGCGTCATCAGAAAGTGAGGAACACAATGCCTGAAGAATCTAAAGAGTGCCCAGTTTGCGATATAGCCTCTGCCTTTGCCGTGACCAAGGGCATCTGCAATACCTTCAAACAAAGCGGCCTGGACTGCGAGGAGTTTCTTAAAGCCTTGGATGACCCAGACGGTATGGCGTCTGACGCCGTAAAGGAGTTCCTTAAGCTCCGCGAGAGCTGCAAGCTCCCCGAGGTCAAGGAAATGCTGGACTACATAATGAAGGCTGCCCAGCTCGACACCCTTGAGTTTGAGGAGACTAGCAGCAAGGAAACCACAGAGCCCCAGCTTGCCTCTTGACAAAGACCCCCATTCTGTTCTAAAGTTAAAGGAGAAACAGAGAATAAGGGGCGTAGCACTTGGGATAACCCAAGGTCTATGCCCTTTTATTATTTAGCTAGCAAACAGGGGATGAAGCGATGTACCAGTGGATAGTCGTTGCAATCGTTCCAGCCTTTGCCTTCGCTGAAAGCTCTATATCAGAGACAGCTCGAGGTCCTCCTTTCCTCATGCTCCGTGGGGGTTTCATCAAATATTAAAGAAAGGAGAAAACGAAAGTGGCCCGACATAGTGTTGATGTAATCGCTTCCGGGATGATGGTAGTCACCAAGAAGGTCAAAAAAGACCTTGGTGGCGGGCATCTAGGCTTGAGGCAGGTCCGGCGAGTCATGAACATCGTCAAGGACGCGAGGCTTATGAGGATTAACGGCTGCATGGCCTCTGAGCTGGCAGGTAAGAAATTCAAGAACCTGGGCGAGGTCCAGACCGCCTTCAAGGCAGCCCGCAAGGGTCCCTGCAAAATCTAGGCAGCCCGCAAGGGTCCCTGCAAAATCTGAGGAAGCTAAAAGAGGGCTGGTTGTTCAATAACACCAGCCCTCTTCGTTATTTTGTTGCCCCCAATGGCTTGCGATAATTCTCTACTCTGTTATAACAGAGAGAGTCAGACTGTGATACCCGGTCCGTTTACTTGTAGATACCAGCACTCTCCCAGGCGGCAGCTCTCCCAGAGCTTCCTCAATCAAAGCTCTATCCTCAGGGGCAAGGTTATTTAATAACTGTTCCCCCTCTATGTAGACAGGCTTCTCCAGCCAAAGCTGCTTGGTGATGATGGTCCTCTTATTCCTCATCTTGAATCACACGCCCTAGAGCCAGGAGCTCCTCCGGTATCGGCTTGCCCCGGCGTGAAAGACTAACTGTCCTCCGGCTCAGCCGGTTAATATCCTTTATCCGCTGCTTCTCCCGCGAGCATTTGAGGCACACCCCCTTAAATAACTTGAAAACCTCCTGCCCACACTCAGGGCAGATTGGACCTTGAGCATCTTCCCAGTCTGACACAGCTCTATTATACCACAGCCGCCAGAGCAGTCTTTTCTAATCGAAAAATGAGCCTGGAGAAGTAAGAACACGATTTCTTTTGCTCTGGCTCCCGTGCTTTGTTTGAGTGGTAGTGGGGGGTGGGGAAGGGAAGCCCCAGGCAAC
>Ga0315280_10003494_pt1 | contig 24059 bp, 18 predicted proteins | sample YL17G06_40_MG_FD_203697 | JGI IMG/M metagenome (GOLD analysis project Ga0315280, IMG submission 203697) | Sediment microbial communities from Yellowstone Lake, YNP, Wyoming, USA - YL17G06_40 | ecosystem: Environmental > Aquatic > Freshwater > Lake > Sediment | place: USA: Wyoming | collected... | reverse complement strand
GGGGCGGACCGTCGCTCCGCATTCAGGGCACTCGTAAGCGCCCTGGGCCTCGGCCGGTTCGGCGGCGGCCGGCGCCGGCTGCGGTTCGGGTGAGGGCTTCGCGGCGGGCGGGGGCGCCTGCTCCGCCGCAGGCTTGCTCTCCGCCTCCTCGACGATCTCGATGTTTTCGGCGATGATGCGGGAGATTAGCTGCGCGTCCTCCGGGCTTATCCCCTTCAGGGCCGCGATGTCCTTTTCGGTCAGGGAAACGAGCGACTCGATATATTCGATGCCGTCGGCTTTCAGGATCCCAACCAGACGCTCGGGCAGGCCGGGAAGCTCGTTGATGCGGGTGATCTCCTCCTCGGGTTCGATCTCGCCGAACAGGGCGGAGACAGCCTTCTTGGTTTCCGCCGAAAGGTCCATCTCGGAGAACTGCTGCACGGTCTTGACGTCGATGTTCCAGTCTACCAGGCGGTTGGCCAGCCGCACGTTGAGCCCCTGCTTGCCTATCGCCAGGGAGAACTGGTTCTCCTGGACCACGGCCAGGGCGCTTTTTTTCCCCTCGTCCAGGATGATCACCTGCTCGACCTCGGCGGGCAGCAGGGCGTTCTTGATGAAGCTCCTGGGATCGGGATCATAGCGCAGGACGTCGATCTTTTCGCCTTCCAGCTCCCGAACGACCGCCTGGATGCGCACCCCCTTGAGCCCGACGCAGGCGCCGACCGGGTCCACATCATCGCGGTTGGAGTAGACGGCCATCTTGGTCCGATAGCCCGGCTCGCGGACGATCTTGTAGATTTCGATCGTGTGATCGTAGAGCTCCGGCACCTCAAGCTCGAAGACCTTGCGGACGAACTCGGCGTGGGTTCTGGAGAGGACGATCTGCAGCCCCGTCGGGGACTTGACCACCTCGAATATCAGCGCGCGGATGCGGTCGCTGGGATGATAGATCTCCCTGGGGGACTGGTACTTCTTCGGCAGGATCCCCTCGGTCTTTCCCAGATCGACGTAGATGTTTCCATTGCGCTCGCGCTGATAGTAGCCGATGACCATCTCCCCTACCTTTTCCTTGAACTCCGAATACAGGGTGTTCTTCTGGATCTCACGCAGGGTCTGCTTGGTCTTCTGCTTGGCGCTCTGAACCGCTCCCCGGTCGAACTCCTGGGGGTTGATCTCGATGAGCAGCTCGTCGCCGATCTCGCACTCTTCGCTGTACTCCAGGGCCTCCTCCAGGACGATCTCCCTCAACGGGTCCTCCAGATCGTCCTCGGCCACGATTTTCTTACGGGCGAAGATGGTCACCTCGCTGCCGTCGTCGCTGAAACGGACCACGGCATTGTCCATGGAGCCGAATTTCTTTTTAAAGGCGGCCAGCAGCGATTCCTCGATGGTTTTTCGAACCAGCTCCTCGGAAATCCCCCGTTCCTGGATCAGCAGCTTGATCGCCTCCGACATTTTCGATGCCATTGCCTGAACTCCTCTATTCTCATGCCTCTCCAGAGGCATCCAGCTTCGCTTTGCGTATCTGGGTCAAAGGGATCTCGACGATTCCCCCGCTGCGGTTCAAGCGCAGCACACCGCCGGCGAGCCCTTCGTTGATCCCGTCGACCCAGTCATCCGCGCCTTCTTTCCAAACCTTCAGCCCGCGCCCCTTGAAAATGCCGAACTCTTCGCTGCTTTTCAGCACCCGGTCCAGTCCGGGCGAGCTAACCTCCAGCCGCAGGTCCGGAAGCCAATCCAGAAGCTCCAGGCGCGGCAGCAGGTTGCGCGAGATGGCGGCGCACTCGTCGATCCCGACCCCTTCCGGCCGGTAAACCACGACGGAGAGGTAGCTCTGGCGCTTGCTGCGGCCGAGGCGCAGCTCGACCAGGCTGAAGCCCATCCCATCGAGGATCGGTTTGACCTGATCGAGCAGGGCCTGCTCCCGTGCATCGGCCATCTCCAACACCCGCTTTCTCAAAAAAAAGGGTCGAACCTTCGACCCTTACGCTACCACAATCGATGTCATAAAATAAGTGAAATAAAAATACCAAGGATCGCCAGAATTGTCAATCACATCGAAGCCGCCTTCCAGCCATCAGGGAACGTCAATGGCCAGACTCAGGACCTCCACGGATGGCACCCCGGCGGCCGCCAGCACGCGGGCGCATTCGCTGGCGGTGGCCCCGGTGGTGAACACGTCGTCCAGAAGGGTCACCCTGCCCGTCCCGGCCGGCGGCGGCTGGAGCAGCCACAGCCTTCCGGCCAGGTTGGAGCGCCGCTCTTCGTAGCTGAGGCTTTTCTGGGCGGCCCCGGGGCGCCGGGAGAGCAGCCGGCGAACCGGAAAGCCGCATGCTCCGGCAAGCACGCCGGCGATCACGACCATCGGATCCCAACCCCGGGCGCGCACCGAAAGCGGATTCCCGGGAACCGGCACCAGCAGGCCGGCGTCCACGGGCGCCTGCAGGGCAGCCGCGAAGAAATCAGCCAGCACCCGCCCCAGGCGCAGCCGGTCGCGGAACTTGAACTGATAGAGCAGCTCGCGCACGGCTCCCCGGTATTCGAAAATCGAAAGGTTGCGCTCGAAGGCGTACTGCCGGCCTCGGCAGCGGGTGCAGACCACCCGCTCGGATATCAGCGGCAGGCTGCAGATACGGCAGCGGCGGGAAGCGCGCACCGGTTGCAGGGAGCCCAGGCAGGCGGAGCATACCGGAGAAAAGACCCGGCTCTCGAAGCGGAGCTCCTCGCCGCAAAGCAGGCAGCGCCCGGGGTATAACAGATCCAGGGCTGCCGAAACCCAGCTCCGGAGGGCCATGGAGGGCAGCATATCCCGTGTCCGGCAAAACTGCAATTTCGGCTGGTTTTGTTTGACAGATCGATTCCAGCCGACTACAATCCCCTCAGGGGAGGGGATATGTATGTAAGCAGGGGTGATCTTACACCCGAGCAAATCAGCGCCAAAAGGAACCGCGAGCTCGAAGCGCCGGCGGCCGTTCCGCGGGCCCGCAAGTCCGACAAGAGCCAGGCCGGGATGCGGGCGGAGGACGCGCGAATCCCGGTCGACCGGCAAAATCTGCGCCTGGCCCAGGATGCACTTTCGCGCGCCCAAGGCTTGCTCGCCGGTCTGGAACAGTTCCGATCCGCGCTGGCGCGAACGGGGGCGGGAGGAGATCAGCGGGCCGCGCTGCAGATCCTGGCCCGCAGCAGGTATCGAGGGGAGGCGGTGCTGGAGCCGCACAGGCGGCTGCTCCAGCGCGCCGCCGCCGCCCGCGACCCCAGCGTCCTGGACCGGCTGATCGGGACCGTTCGGCAGAACATCGCCGCTCTGGCGCGGGACCGGGAGGCGGGCGGCACGCTCGCCGCCCCGCGAATGCTGTCGGCTATTTTCGAGGGTATCCGCAGGAAGGGGCCCGGCTTGGAGCGCCTGGAGCGGGAGAATGTGCTCCGGCTTCTGAGCTGAGCTACTTCCGCAGCTGCCGCTGCCAGCGCGCCACGGCGTTGAGCGCGTCCAGGGGCGGGGTGCTGGCGATGTCCAGCGCCAGGATCTCGTCCTGGACGACTTCCAGCGGGCTGAACAGCTCCGGCTGGGGAGCAGGGGATGCCGCTTTACGGACAGGCTCCGCCGGCGGCTCCTTTCCGATTCGCCCGAGCAAATCCCCCGCCCGGCGGATCACCTCCTCCGGGACCCCGGCCAGGCGGGCCACGTGGATGCCGTAGGAGTTGTCCGCGGACCCGCGGCGGACCTGCTTGAGAAACACGATCTCGCCCCGCTCCTCGAGCACGGCCATCGAGAAGTTGGCCAGCCGCGGGTGACGCAGCTCGGTCAGCTGGTGGTAGTGGGTGGCGAACAAGGTGAACGCCTGGACGCGCTCCAGCATGTGTTCCGACACCGCCCAGGCTATGGCCAGCCCGTCTTCGGTTCCGGTCCCCCTTCCCACCTCATCCATGAGCACCAGGCTGTTCACCGAGGCCGAACGCAGGATATTGGCCGTCTCGCTCATTTCCACCAGGAACGTGGACTCGCCGCGGGCCAGGTTGTCCGTGGCGCCCACGCGGCAGAAGATATGGTCCACCAGGCCGACGCGAGCCGAGGAGGCGGGCACGAAGGAGCCGACCTGGGCCATGAGCACGATCAGGGCGTTCTGGCGCAGGTAGGTGGATTTGCCGGCCATGTTGGGGCCGGTGAGCAGGATGAAGGTGGCTCCGTCGCCTCCGAGGCGCAGGCTGTTGGGCACGAAGGCCCCGCCGGGAAGGGCGGCCTCGACGACCGGGTGGCGGCCCTCTTCGATCTCCAGCACGCGCTCTTCGGTGACTTCGGGACGGGCATACCCGTGGATGGTGGCGCTGAAGGCGAAGGCCTGCAGCACGTCCAGCTCGGAGAACAGCTCCGAAAGCTCCTGCAGCAGGTCCACCGCCCCCTGGACCGTCTTCCGCACCTTCAGGAAATGCTCCCGTTCCAGCTCGACGATGCGCTCCGAGGCGTTGTTGATCTCGCTCTCCATGTCGGCCAGGCGCTCCGTGGTGTAGCGCTCCCCGCCCACCAGGGTCTGCCGGCGGATGAAATGCGGGGGAACCAGGCGGGTGAGGGATTTGCTGACCTCTAGGAAGTAGCCGATGATCCGGTTGTAGCGCAGCTTGAGGCTGGCGATGCCGCTCCGGGCCCGCTCCTCTTCGAGGTAGGCTTTGAGCACCTGCCGGGCGTTCTCCTTCAGGGTCTTCAGCCGGTCGAGCTCGGGATCATACCCCGCCCGGATCAGGTTTCCCTCGTTCAGTTGAATCGAAGGCTCCTCCTGGATCGCCCGCTCCAGCAGCCCGGCCAGCTCCCGGATCTGCGCCTCACGCTTCGCGAGCGGCGCCAGGCGCTCTTTCAGCTCGGGGCGGCCGCTCAGGAGCTGGGCCGCCTCCAGGATGGTGGTCAGGGAGCTTTTTACGGCCAGCAGGTCCTTGGCGTGGGCCTTGTCCAGGGCCACGCGCGAAGCGAGGCGTTCCAGGTCGTACAGCCTGCCCAGCTGTTCCCTGAAGCGGGCCAGCAGGGACTGGTCGTGGTAGAACAACTCGACCAGGGATTGCCGGCGCCGTATCTCCTCGATCCGCCTGAGGGGCTTCAGCAGCCAGCGCTTCAGCTTGCGCGATCCGATGGCCGAGCGGGTCTGATCCAGGAGCTCCAGCAGGGTATAGCGCCTGCTTCGATCGCTCAGGTTCTGCGTGATCTCCAGGTTGCGCAGGGTCGACTCGTCCAGCCCCATGTAGCTGCGCGCCGATTCCACGCTCAGGGAGCGCACGTGGATCAGGACGTTCTTCGCCGTGTCGGCCAGATAGGCCAGCAGCACCCCGGCGGCGGCGATTTCCGGGGACTCCTCGCTCAGGCCGAACCCCTTGAGGCTGGCTACCTTGAACTGCCGCTCGAGCAGCGCGCGGTTACCGGCCAGGTCGAAGCTCCAGTCCGGAAGGCGGTTGACGACCAGGCCTTCGCGTTCCGCCAGCAGCCCTTTGAGCAGCTCGTCCCGCTCCAGCAGGGACTCCTGGACCAGGACCTCCCTGGGCGCCAGGCTGAGGAATTCCCGGCGCAGCCGTTCGAGGCGCTCGGCGTAACCGAAGCGCGTGGCGACGAAGTCGGCAGTCGACAGATCGATGTAGGCCAGGGCGAGCTCGCCTCCGAGTGCTCCGATGGAGAGCAGGAAGTTGTTGGAGCCTTTCTCCAGCAGGTTCTCGTCGGTCACCGTGCCCGGGGTGATGATCTCGATCACCTCCCGCTCGGCCAGCCCGGCCTTGGGCACGTGCGTCTGCTCGCAAACCGCGATCTTGCGCCCCGCCTTCAATAGACGCGCGATGTACCCGTCGGCGGCGTGGTAGGGCACCCCGCACATGGGCACTCCATTGCGCCGGGTGAGGGTCAGGTCCAGCAGCCGGGAGGCCTCGACGGCATCCTGCTCGAACATTTCGTAGAAATCACCCAGGCGGAAAAACAGGATCGTGTCCCGGTGACGGCTCTTGATGCTGCGGTACTGCCGCATCATGGGGGTTGTCGCGGGCATACGCGTTGATTATATTCAATAGCGGAGAGGGGCGACAATATGGAGGTCGATATGAATGTGGCGAGCATTTCAGCCAGCCCGCCGCCTCTGGAACCTCCCCCGGAAGAGGCCAGACCGGCACCCCGTGACGAGCCAGCTCGGCCTGCGCAGCCCCCCGCTCCCCAGCCCGAATACAGCGCGCAGAACGTTGACCTGTTCGCCTGAGCGAATCGAGGCGGGCGACACGTGAGCCACACGCTTTGGTACGGAGAACAGGGCGAGCGCGTGTTCATCAGGGCTTGCGGCCGCATGAGCGCCGCGATGTGCCTGCCCCTGCGCGAGCGCCTCCAGCAGCGGTCGCAGAGCGGCCTGGCCACGGAGCAGATCCTGGTCGACCTTTCCTCCTGCGAGCACATGGATTCCACGTTCATAGGCCTGCTCGTGGGTTTGGGCCAGACGGCCGGACTGGAGCTGGTCTCGCCCTCCGAGGGCAGCCTGCGGGCTCTTGAGGCGCTCGGCCTGGACCGGCTGCTGTCCATCCGCCGCGAGCCGCTCGCCTGGTCCGGGAGCCTGGCTCCTCTGCCCGGGTCCGAGGCCACCCGGGAGCTGATCCTCGAGTCCCACGAGCAGCTGATGCGGATTTCCGAGGAGAACCGCGAGCGGTTCAGCGCGGTGCGGGACCTGTTGAAGAAGAAACGGAACGCAGATAGTCCTCCAGGATGATCGCGGCTGCTATCTGGTCGATCCGGCCGATGGACTGTTTGCGGTTGAGGCCCATTTCGCGCAGGGTGTTCTCCGCTTCCCGGCTGGAATAGCGTTCATCCCAGAGAGTGACCTGGATCCCGTTGCCTTGGAGGCGCCCGGCCAGGCTGCGGGCCCGCTGGCAGCCCTCTCCTTCGCTGCCATCCTCGCGTATCGGCAGGCCGACCACCACTCGTTCCACCCCCTGGGCCCGGATCAGGGCCAGTAAGTCCTTGACCAGCCTGTCCTCGCTGCTGAACCTGATGGAATGCAGAGGAGAGGCGATCAGCTTCAGGGGATCGGTCATGGCCAGCCCTACCCGTCGAGTGCCCGGATCGACGGCGAGGATGCGGCCCATTTCAGCCTCCGGATGCCTTCTGTCCCGCACGCTTGACCAATTCCTGTATTACCTTGTCGGTGATGTCCACTTCCTTGGTATAAAAGAAAAAGAACTGCTCGAATTGCCCGCTCTTGTTCAGAATCAAGGAAAAACCCTCGCTCTCGGCCACGTACTGGATGGCCGAGACCAGCTCATCCAGGAAGGCGTCGGAAAAGGAGAGCCTCTCGGAGAGCTTGCGAAGCTGGTCCATCTTGATCCGCCGGTAGTCCTCCCGGTATTGCCTTTTCTTGAAGATGTCGGAGTCAAGCTTGAGGGACAGCTCCGAGTCGTGATCGCTGTCCGCCTGCAGCTTCTGGCTCTCCAGCGCCTGGATCTCCTCGTCGATCCGGCTCAGCTCGCGCTGGATCTCCGTTCGTTTGTCCTGCAGCTCCTTGACCGCGCGGGATTCGCGGAAATAGATCGAATAGACTTTTTCGATATCCAGGATGCCGACCCGGGTGATCTGCTCGCCGAAGCCCGCTTCGGCGGCTATCAGCACGGCCGACAGAATCAGCAGCCACTTCGCCTTCCTGCTCATGGACCACTCCTTAGAATGCGTCGCCGCCGATGGAGATCACGAAGTCGAGGCTGGTGCCGAACAGCGGAAAATCTCCATTCTGCCAGACAACCCGGCCGTTTTCGGTCTTGAAACGTTTGGCCAGGTATAGGCGTATCGGAAACTGGGGTATGGAGAAACGGATCCCCGCCCCGAAGCTGAAGTAAAAATCATCGATATTCATCCTGCCCATGTTTCGGATCTCCGGGTAGCCCGCCACGACATCCATGAACAGGACCCCCCATAAAAGCTGTTCGCTGATGGGCATGCGCAGCTCGCACCGGTTGTCCCACAGCGCCTTCAAATCCTGCACCAGCGGCCAACCGCGGGCGATGTTCCAGCCGTCGATGTACAGCAAATCGGTGGTGATCGCGTTGGGTTTCTCGGTCCAGAACTCGGGAAGGATGAAGGACAGGGCGCTGTAGGCCGCCAGCACCAGCTTGAAACTCCAACGCTCCGTAACCGGCGTATCCACCAGCTTCAGGAAGCCTTCCACGGTGGAATCGGTGCGGATGAAGTCCCTGCTGCCGATCGGAATACCCATGGCGAAGGTCGCCCCCTGGGCGATATAGAAACCCTCCGATGGATTCAGGAAGTAGTCCCGCTTGTCCCAGTACAGACTGACGCCCAGCTTGTTCACGTTCTTCCAGACTCCGTGCCCCGCCCTGATTTCCGGGTCGAAGGGACGATGCAGGGAGGCGTCGTAGTCGATCAACTCCACGCCGGTACTCACCCCGCCGCGCACGCCCAGCCAGCCCAGCGGGGTGAGGTATCGGTAGCCCGTGTCTACGCCGGCCGATATCTTCCAGACCGTGTAGTCCATCGTATACTGCGAAGGTACTTTTTCGCCGTTATGGAGGGCGGTCTGGTACTGATCCCAGGTCTTGTAGGGGTCGGGGAAGGCCTGGGGCTCGTCGCCGTAGAATCTGGGGTACTCCAAGTCCTGCAGGACATTGGGTACGATCGCGTGCTCGAAGTTGAGGCTGACCCCTCCCAGCCAGCGCTCGCCGAACAGCCAGGGTTCGGTGAAGGAGAGCGACACCAGCTGACGGAGATTGGAGACTTCCAGGTTGACCCCTACGCTCTGGCCCCGGCCAAGAAAGTTGTTTTCGGCCCATTTGAGCAGCCCCGAGATCGGGTAATCCCCGCCCGAGAAGGTGACTCCGAAATTGATGGTTGCGGTGTTGCCCTCCTCGACGTTGAACACCAGGTCCATCAACCCCTCGGCGCTGCCCTGCGGCGTTTCGGGGGCAACCGTATTGAAGTATTGAAGGTTAAGCAGGTTCCTCCAGCCCTGGAGGACCTTGGCCTTGCTGAAGATGTCCCCTTCCTCGAAGGGCAGCTCCCGCAAGATCACGTAGTTTTTAGTTTTTGTATTGCCCTTCAAGATGATGTTTTCGATGTGGGCCCGATCCTTTTCCATAATGTGAATCGTGTAGGCGATCTCTTTCTTCTTTTCATCCCGTTTCTCTTCGCGGTTGATCAGGTTGAAGATGTAGCCGTTCTCGTAGTACAGGTCGGCCACCCGCTGGGTGTCGGCCTCCAGCTTGGTCTTGTTGAGGATCTTGCCCGGGGTCTGCCGGACCAGGGAGGACAACTTTTCCGAGGTGAAGATCTCGTTGCCCTCGAAATCCAACCCGCCGTAGGTCCACTGCTCCCCCTCGTTCAGGTAGATGGTGATGGTCAGGTAGTTCTTGCCCGCTTTTTCATCGCGTTCCGCGGTGCGGTCCACCTTCTCGATCTTCGTGTCCACGAACCCGTGTTCGCCGTAATACTCGGTGATCTTCTGGAGATCTTCCTCCAGCTTCGACTCCTGGAACACGCCGCTGGAAAAAAGGGCCTGCGCCTTGGTCTTCATGAGCTTGCGCAGCGTGCTCTCGGCGGCGAAGGCGTTGCCCGAGAACCTGATCGAGCGGATCGCGGTCTGGGCGCCCTCGAGTACTGAAAACTTCACGACGACCGTGTTCTCTTCCTTGCCCGGTTCCAGGGTGCCGGTGACTTTGGCCTCCGTATAGCCTTTTTCCAAGTACAGGGCGGCGATGGCATCGGCATCCGCCGTTACCTGGGTCTGGGTGATCATGTCGCCCTTTTTCAACAGGACCTTGTCCAGGATTTCGTTGCGGCGCAGCTGCCGGTTGCCCTCCAGGAGGATATCGGCCACGGTTGGCTTCTCTTTGACCGTGAACTGCACGATCACGCTCTCGCCGCCGTCGCCCTGCAGCGCGTCCGATTCGATGCTCTCGAAGTAGTCCAGCGCGTACAGCTTCTCCTGGATTTCCAGGAACAGCTCCATGGTGAACGGAGAGCCGATGTAAGGCCGAACGATGGGGCGAAGGTTGTTCTCGGAAACGGTTTTAAGTCCGACGAAGCTGAAATCCTTGATTGACTTGCCGATGTACCACTCATCCTGCGCGCCGAGCCCCAGCGAGCAAAATAGCAGGAGTAAGCAGGCGGCGAGAGTCTTGCGCATATTCACCCTCAGTAAGAAAATTTCCAGCTCAAGCCGATGCTATTGTCAGTCAGGAATAGGTTCTCCGGATGCTTCGGAGTAAAAGTCCATTCCAAGAGAAAGAACGGCGTGGTCCACTCCAGGCGCAACTCGCCCTCCGTTTGGATATCGTAAGTCGAATTCACGGCCTGGATCGTCTGGAACCGCACCAGGGCCTGCACGAAAAGGTCCGTTCCCACATACTTTCCAAGAGAGAGGGTGGTGTTGTCAAGGGGATTCAGGCTTCCGGAGACCGAGCTGTCTCCGAGCAGCCTGCCGATCAGAACGCTTTGCAGGAACTGCGTGCGGATGCTGAACAGGTCCAGGTCCAAAAGCCGGCGTACGGCGCGCTCGAATGGAGCCAGGAGGCCGAACTGACCGACGATGTCGGTAGTCATCATGACTGCGGAAAGACCGAAGCCGGCGTCCCCGTAGCGGCTGAAAACGTTTCCGCCGATGATATTCATGATCTCCAGATCCGTGTGGACGGGATCGGAATAGAAACGCGGAGAGAACAGGCTGAGCCTGTTGTTCGCTTCCAGGTAGATCCGGATTTCCTCGTTGTTCTGGTCGCGCTCCCGGATCTCAGCCTGGGCATTGATCCAGGGATCCACATCCCCGATGCTGCTGTCGAAGCGGATGTTCCCTTTTTTCAGGTAGAAACTTCGGTCGAAGTAAAAGATCTCGCCCCCGCGGATATCCACGCTCCCCGTCAGGCTCACCTGCCCGGTGTCTCCTTCCAGGACCACATTCACCTGGTCGCCCTGCTTGGCGTAGGTGTGCACCACTGGAAAGTTGAGCGCCGGCCAGAAGAACTCCACGCCCCGGCCTGCCGCGATCTTCAGGTCGATCCAGAGGGGGACGGCCTGGGGCGCGGCCGGAGGCTGCTCGGGGCGGACCAGGCCGATCCTGCACTGGTTGGCGGTGAGCCTTCCCTCCACGTGGGTGGACACCTCGTCCCCGCGCACGTGCACCATCCCCGTGGCGAATCCGTCCAGGGATACGGGGGCAAAGGTGTACCGCATGTGCGCTCCCGGATACTGGTTGACGTAGAAGGCCAGCTCGAAGGATCGCGGGATCCAGTGGTCCAGCGAGAAGCTGCCTTCGGCTTCCACCCTCACCTTCCCGCTGGCGCTGGCCACCCGCGGCATATAGAAGGTCTTCTCGTCGAAGACGAGCTGGCCGTTGATCGGCTCCACCAGGTCGGGGGACAGCAGGAAACGCATCGAGGCGTCCCGCACGTTCAGGGTGCCGAACCAGTCCGGATCGGTGACCAGGCCGGAGATGCGCAGCTTGCCTGAGCCGTAACCCTTGGTGAACTGGATGATCTCCGTGCTGCGGCGCAGGGCGTCGTTGATGACCCTGATGTCGAGGCTCGCGACCTGCAGGTCGGCAGCGATGCGGTTTCGCTGAAGCTGGCCTATCGCGATGACCTGCAGCGGCAGTGGGCTCAGAAGCTGCAGGGAGAAGGAGCCGCTGCGGGAGAACCTGCCGTGGATGGCGTCATTGGGGCCCCCGTCCAGCGACAGGGTTCCGTCGCGGGCTTGGAGGCGCATCAGCCAATCAGGGTAGGAATGCCCCTCCACGAGGATGTTGGTCAGGCGCAGGGTGGCGTCCAGATTCTGGGCCAGCGGGTTTTCCAGCGTCAGCTTTTGGGCTCCGCCGGCCAGGCTGCCCTTCAGCTCCAGGTCCATGCGCACGGGCGATCCGAAGTAGTCAGAGCTGTATTTGGAGCCGAAGGCGAAGATTCCCTGGCGCAAGTCCCACTGACCGCGGCCTTCGCTGATTTTCTGGGTCAACAGGGAGAAGCTCAATGCGTTCAGGGACAGCAGGTTGTCCCGGTAGCCCAGCGAAAGCTCGACTGCCAGCGGATCGGCGCTGATCTTTCCATCCTGCAGCTTCAGGTTGGCCGTAAGCTCCGGGGCCGACCAGCTGCCCTTGACGGCCAGCGAGCCAGCAAGGTCGCCGCTCACCGCCAGCTCGCCCGCCCGAGCGAGGGGGGAGCGGTTGAAATCCAGGACGGCATTAACCTGTCCGCCGGCGATCCGGGTGTTTAGCGAATAGCGCTCCGAGCCGCGGCCGTCCTGGAGCCGGAGCCAGCCTTCGACGGACAGCGGGGCGAAGCCGCCCACCACCAGGTTGCCGCTTCCCGAAACCGTTGAAATGCGGTCCCGGTAGCTCACCCGATCCAGGCTCAATCGGTCTTTCTGCAGGAGAAATGAAAGCTGGAGCTGGTTCTCCTTTATCGGCAGGAAGGGAATGCCCGCGAGCACGGTCTTGCCGGATCGTGCATAAACGGCCCCGCTCTCGCTGACCGCGCCCTCCAGTTCCGTGGAAAGCAGGAGCTTGCCTGCGGGCAGAGGGATGGGCAGCTCCACGGCCTGGAAGCTGAATATGGTCCCGTGAACGGTCTGCTGATTGGCCGGCAGCAGCTCGGGATCCACCACACCCCTGGACAGGACCGCGGCACGCAGCCCGTAAGACCCTTCGAGCTCGAGACGCCGGCCCTGAAGGATGTTGCCCTTGAACTGGTAGGGCAGGCCTTGGAAGGTTAGGGACGCGGCGAACTCCGTCTGCCATGGGGACAGCCTGGCCTCAACCTCACCGGACAGCGAATAGTCTTGCCACTTCGCCGTCAGTCCCCTCACCTTCACGGAGTCGTCGGTCAGCTCGAAGGCAAAACGAGCCAGGTTGTTGGGATTCGAACGCTGGTAAATCTCCACCTCATCGGAGGAGACGGAATAGCTGTGGAAATCCGTATCCAGCGAAAAGTCCAGCGACAGGATGAAGCTACCGAGCTCCTGCGCCAGGTACGGGCTCAGGCGTGTCTTCACTCCCAGCAGCTCGCTGAGCGAATCCACGGAGATCCCGTGGAGCCGGGCGTCGAAGCTCAGGGAGGGCGGCTTGCCCAGCACGAACCTTCCGATCGCGCTGACCGAGCCGACCTCGCCGGGGTTCGCCAGGGAAGCAGCCAGCTCGAAGGGAACTTCTCTGGCCCGCGGGTCCAATCTGAGCGTGAACGCTGAAAAGCTGGTGTCACCGAGGCGCATCTGGTCGCCCCGCACGCTCAAGGTGCCCGCCGTTCTCTCCAGCTCGAGGGAGGCGCTGAGCTGGGGGCCCGCAGAGGCGCGGATCCCGCTCAGGCGGAGCAGTCCGGCGGGCAGCAGGGTGCTCAGCTGCACGTCCCCGGAGAACTCCAGAGTGCCCTGCGGGGAATGGAGGATCAACGGCTGCAGAAGCAGTGTTTTTTCGGTTCCATAAAGGTGACTTACCATGAACAGGTCGATCGGTATCAATCCCTCCGCCGGCAGGAGATCCAGATCGGCCTGGTAGCGCAGGCCGCCCTTGCGTGTATCGATGTCGATCGAGCCCGAGGCGGTCAGAGAGCTGGCCAGCCATTGGTCGTACCCGCGCAGCGGGCCGCTCAGCTGGAACAAGCTGGCCGGCTTGAAGCCCTCGGCGGTGAACCGGCCGGCGAGCTCGCCGGTCTGCCGGTCGAAGGTGAGCTGGATGTCCAGCGGCGCCCGGTCCTGGACCTTGTTCAGTTTCAAGACCCTGCCATCGTAGGTGAGCTGGAAGGTCTGCCGTTTGAGGCTCAGCACCGCGGTGCTCAGGGCATCGATGCGTACCGCCAGGTCCGACCAGGCCAGGCTGCGGTCCACCTTGCCCGAGATCCTCAACCGGGAGACCACCGCCGGCTCATCCGCCGGCTGTGACCCCTGCTGATAGGCCAGCGAGCAGCGCAGGTTTACCTGATAGACATCGCCAGCCCCCCTGACCGTAAAAAACAGGCTGCTGACTCCCGCCGACCAGCCTTGCTGGCGGTAGCGGAGCGAAATGTCCGAGCCGCTCAGGGACAGCTGCGGGGGAGGCGCAAATCCCGTCCTCGCGATCTCGGCCGTCCCGGGCGCCAAGAGCCGCGCCAGGAGCTCCAGCAGCTCCCGGTCCCGCTCGAGGTCCACCTCGATGGACGAATTGGCGAGGTGGATGGTCGAAACAGCCTTGATCGGGTCCCCGGACAGCAGCAGGCGCCACAGGTTGTAGTGGATCGTCACCCGGCTCAGTCTGAGGAGAGGCGCCTCTTTCGGGTCGATGCTGTGAACGCTGAGGTCCCGCACCGCGAGAAAACCGAATACCGACGGGGAGATGCTGCGATAGCTGATTCGCCTGCCCAGGTAGTTCTCGAGCATGATGATGGAACGCTCTTTGAGCTCTTCCATCCAGCGGCCGACCCGGGCATTAGCGTAGGTGACCAGAAAAGCCCCGGCCGCGATCACCGCCAGCAGGGCGAATATCTCGAGCGCGCGCCGGGAGCGGCGCGCAGCGTTCCGGCTCACTGTTTTCGCTCCAGGCGGAAGTGGAGGCTGATGCGCCCCTGGTCCTCGGCCTCCCCGGAGGAAGCCTCGAACAGGGTGTTGTACATCGCCTGTTCCACCGCGCGGTCAACCGAGGCGAAGCCGGAGCTGCGCACGATCTCCACCCGGGTTACCTGTCCGCTCGGGGCCACGGCGAAGGCGGCCTCCACGTCTACCTCCAATCCTTTTTCGGCCAACAGCTCAGGAAAGCTCAGCTGAAGGCCACGGAGCAGCTGGCGCTGCCTCCCTTTCCATTCTAGCGCAGTCTCCTGTGTATATCCACCCTCCGCTTCCGCCGCGGCCGGCGCAGGCGGGGCGGGCTCCCGGGCGTTGCCGCTCAGGGCTTTCTGCAGTGTTTCCGCCGGGGAAGGAAACGAAAGCGTGTCGCTGCGCTCGGCGATCCGGGGTCTCTCGCTTCGCTCTATCGGCGCTGGCTCGGCGGCGGCGGTCTTCGCGCCCGCTCGCAGCGCTCGGGAAGTGCTCGCCTCTGCCGGCAGAATGCTCAGCTCCCCTGGCTCCGGAACCGCCAACCCTCCGACCAGGTTGGAGTTCCATGCCGTGGACGGTGAGCGCTCCCCAGTCCTGGACTGGCGGGGCATCAGGTTGCGGACCTCGAGGAGCACCACGCGCTGCTCCTCTTGCGGTTCCCGGGCCACCTTCCAGAAGGAAAAGGCCAGTAGCAGGCAGCCGTGGAAGCCGAGGGAAAAGGCGAGACACACCAGGTATTTTCGCCATGAAGGGCTGGCAAGGTTTAACCGGATGGCCGGGTTCGGACAGGGCGCGGTATTGGACATGACGAAGATGAAGGCAATCCACACTATATCAGCGGGCGGAGTCAGGGGCAAGGCCCCCGGCCTGTCCGCTCCGGGTTCGCGTGGTGCAGCCCAGTACGATCCTCGCCTCCGCCGGCTGGCGCACTTCCACGCCGGCGAACCAGGTCAGTCTTTTATCCCAACCGCCGCGCAGCAAAGCCGAGGCCATCCAGCCTGAAAAAAGGCTCAGGTTCCGTGAGAGCAGAGCCTGCTCGGCTTGCAGAGGGAAGTCTCCCCAGTGCGCCTGCAGGATCAGCTGCAGCGGCAGGTTGGTGAAATCGAGCTGAATCCCGCCGTCCAGGCTGCGGCGCAGGAGATGGGCCAGCGCCTGTTCAGGCACCGGCAAGGGCAGCGCGGCGGAGCCGCCGGCCTGCAGGGCTATCTGCGGCCGCCGCGCCGAACCGGCAAGGAGCGTCCAGCTGGAATCCACATCCAGCTCCAGCTCCCGGGCGGGCTCCCAGCGCAAGGCTCCCTCCCGCAGGCGGTAGCGAAAACCGTCGTTGGCCTGGACGGTGATTGCCGCCCCGCCTGCCCGAGGCAGGTCCAACAGAAGCCCGATCCGGGCGGCGGCTCCTCCTTGATCATGAAGGCCTGCCTGGTCGCCGGGATCGTTGACGGCACGGAACAGCAGCGAGATCGGGGCATCGAGGAAAGGTCCCAGCCAGGCCTGGATGCGCAGCACGGAGGCCGGCCTGTACTCGATTTGGGCTTCCGGATAGCCGGCCAGGCGATCGCTGAAGTACAGCAGACCTCCGCCCGCGGACAGCTCCAGCGGAACCCGCTTTGCTTTCCAGGCCACGCCGAACCTGGCCAGTCCGTCCAGCTGAGGCCGTGGGCTGCCCGGGCCCGGCAGGAGGGAAGCCTGGGCGGAACCGTACAGGCCCCAGCCCGGCCCGAGGGGATCCACGGCGAGCCTCTGGGAGACCCTGCCGGCGGCCGCATCCGGCTGCCGATATTCCACCTGGGCATCCGTGTCGGCTCGAAACCGGAGCCGCCTGCCCTCGAGCAAAATAGCGCCGCTTGCCCCCAGGCCGCCGGCTATAAGGGCATCGGGGCTAAACACCGCTGAGCCGCTGCCCTTAAGGCTTCCGCCCCAAGGCTGGGCTGGAAGCCAGGTCTGGAGCTCGAGCAGCGCGAATGAGGGGGAGGGCTCGGTGAGCATAGCCGCGCCGTCCGCGGACAGCGCCCAGGAGCCCAAGTTCCGGTCCAGCTTCAGTTCGGCGCGAGTCGACTCTCCGGGAACGTGCCTGAACTCGGCGCTGTATTCTCCGACGCTCGCTTCTGCGGGTCGCGCGGCCGAGGCCGGTTCGGCCGCCGCCCCTGGGGCCGCCCCTGGCGGCGAGATGCCCGGCGCCGCCCGGCTGCCGACTGCCGGCGCCGGAGCGAAATTCCTGAGAAGAGGGGATGCAGCGGACAACGGCGAGCGCGGCGGCCCACGGGAAGGAAGGATCCGAAAGGGGGTCTCCACGGGGCTGAGGCGGAGCCTGTCCAGCTCGGGTTGCCCGATCCGAACCAGGCTCCAGCCAGCCACCGGCGGAGGGCTCAGGTACAGGGGATCCTCGGCCGAGAGGGTGACATCCGGGAGCCGAAGGAAACGGGGCGGCCTGGCCGGTTCGATCTCCTGAGCCGGCGCGGGCTCGGGGAAGGCGAGGAAAAGCATTGCGAGCAGAGCGGCAACCATGACAAAGCGGCCCTTTTGGATTATGCTGGCATACGCGGTTTTAGACAATCGCCGATCGGAGAACTCCGGGTGAGCGGAACGGCAGCGACTTTCGAGCGCTTCATCGTACTGGAAGGACTGGACGGGGCCGGAACCACGACCCAGCTCAGGCTGGCGGCGCAGAAGCTGGGCGAACGGCATCTGCCCCACTGCTGCACCTCCGAGCCTACCGCGGGCCCGCTCGGGCGAATCATCCGGGATATCCTGGCTCATCGGCTCAAGACCCACCCGCGCACGCTGGCGCTCCTGTTCGCGGCGGACCGCACGGAACACCTGCATGAGCCGGGAACCGGCATCCTTGACCGGCTGAAGCGGGGCGAGCTGGTGATCTGCGACCGCTACCTGTTCTCCAGCCTGGCTTACCAGTCCCTGGACTGCGATTTCGAGTTCGTGTACGCCCTGAATCGAGAGTTCATCATCCCCCGCCACCTGGTCTTTCTGGACACCCCGATCGAGCTCAGCCAGAGCAGGCTGGCAGCCCGATCGGCGGGCGATACGGAGCTGTTCGAAGCCTTGGGCGTGCAGAGCCGGATCCTGGCCAACTACGGCCGCGCTTTCGAGCTGTACCGGGAGGCCGGAATGCAGCTGCACAGGATCGATGGCTCGATTCCGGCGGATGAGGTATTCTGGAAATTCTGGAAAATCATCGAATCCGTGCCGATGCTTTAAGCGTGGGCAAGGCTTCTTCCCTGCTCTTATGGCCGCTGTTGCTCCTTCTGGCGGTCCTGCCTTCGAGGGTTGCCGAGGCCTACCGCGTCCTGTATGCCGAGCAGTACTATCGGCTCTACCATCTGCATTTCTATCAGTACCCCGACGACACGATGGAGAACATATTCTACCTGGAGCAGGCGCTCAAGGCCGACTTCGCCAACCCCCTGTACGCGCTGGCCCGGATCGAGGACAGGCAGCAGTGGGCCCAGTACCGGCTGCTGTTCAAGATGCACGTCAATCTGAAGCTCGCCGAGCTGTACCTGACCTTGGGAGCCAAGTACGACAAGATGGTCGCCCACTTCTACAACGCGCCCTGGAAGGAACAGAACCTGGACAGCCTGGACAAGGCCGAGCAGGCTTACCGGGTGGCCTTGGGCTATTGGAAAGAAGCCATGGGCTGGGCGGCGCGGACACAGCGCCTGAGCTTCAATCTCGAAAAGATCCAGAAGTGGGAGGACGAATGGAAGCGCATCCTCACCGGGGATCTGGACTACCAGGAGATCATCGCCGGCCACCTGAGCCGCTTGGAACGGGTTCGCCGCGCTTTCCAGGCCATGGACGCCAATACCTACTGAAACGGCCTGCTCAAAGGATCAGCATTGCATCCCCATAGGAGAAGAACCGGTACTTCTGCCGCACCGCCTCCCGATAGGCGCTGAGCACCCGCTGCCTTCCGGCGAAGGCCGCCGCCAGGGCCAGCAGCGTCGAGCGAGGGGTATGGAAGTTGGTCAACAGCCGGCGTACGACCTGAAAGCGGAAACCCGGGTAGATGAACAGGGCGCTTCGGCCGGGGCCGGACCGCACTTCTCCGTCCTTGAATGCCGACTCCAGAGTGCGGACTGCGGTAGTTCCGACCGCCAGAACGTCCCGGCCCGCCTGCAATGCCTCATTCACCATTCGGGCGCAGTCCTCGGGAACGTAATAGGCTTCCTCGTGCATCTGATGTTCCTCGAGGGTCTCGCTGCGGATCGGCAGGAAGGTCCCCGGGCCGACATGCAGGGTGACGTAGGCCAGCAGCACCCCGCGCAGCTCGAGCTGTTCCAGAAGCGGCCGGGTCAAATGCAGCCCGGCCGTGGGAGCGGCGGCCGAGCCCAAATGGCGGGCATATATGGACTGGTAACGCACGGAATCCGCTGCGCTGTCGGGACGGCGGATGTAGGGCGGCAGCGGCACGTGTCCGTTCCGCTCCAGGTAGTCTTCGCCGAGAGGGGCCGAGAACTCCAGCAGGCAGAAGCCCTCTTCGGGTTGGCGCACGGTGCCCCTGAGCCCTTCGGGGAAGGCGAACGAGCGGCCCTCATGCCTGCGGGCGCGCTCGGCCAGGGCCTTCCACACCGCCGGGCGCAGCTCCTCCAGCAGAAGCACCTCCAGCCGGCCTCCCGTCTCCGGCGAGAGGCCGACCAGGCGGGCTTTCCGCACCCGGCTGTCGTTGAGGACCATCACCGTGCCCGGGCTCACGAAGTCGGGCAGCTCGGAGATACCGCTGTGGCGGATGGCGCCGCTCCCCCGGTCCAATACGAGCATCCGGGAGCGGCCGCGCTCAGGCGGGGGCTCCTGGGCGATCAGATCGCGCGGGAGCCTAAAAGAGAAGGCTCTGGTCTTCACGCTTCGGCATTGCCAGGTCCAGGTGCTGGTAAGCCTGGGGGGTGACCAGGCGTCCTCGGGAGGTGCGCTGCAGCAGGCCCCTCTGGATCAAGTAGGGCTCGTACACATCCTCGAGGGTGTCTACGGCCTCGCCGATCGAGATGGCCAGGGTTTCCGAACCCACAGGCCCGCCCCCGTAGTGCAGGATGATCGTCTTGAGGATTTCGCGGTCCAGCTTGTCCAGCCCCAGAGTGTCGATCATGAGGGATTCCATGCCCTTGAGCACGATCCGCGGTTCGATGCGGGCGTCTCCCCATACCTGGGCGAAGTCCCGCATCCGGCGCAGGAGGCGGTTGGCCACCCGCGGCGTGCCGCGGGAGCGCTCGGCGATCAGCTGGCAGGCTTCCTCGGACATCTGGATGCAAAGGATACGGGCGGAACGGCGAAGGATCGAGCGGATGTCTTCTTCGGTGTAGAAGTCCAGTCGGGCGGTTATCCCGAAACGGGAATACAGGGGGCCTGATACCAGCCCGGTCTTGGTCGTGGCCCCGACCAAAGTGAACGGGGGCAAGGGGATCTTGATCGTGCGCGCGCCCGGGCCCTGCCCCATCACCACGTCGATCTCGAAATCCTCCATGGCCGCGTACAGCATCTCCTCGATCACCGGCTTGAGCCGGTGGATCTCGTCGATAAAGAACACGTTTTTCTCGCCGATGGTCGTCAGGATGGCGGCCAGGTCGCCCGGGCGTTCCAGGGCCGGCGCCGAGGTGGCCCGGAACTGCACCCCCAGCTCGTTGGCGATGATGCCGGCCAGGGTGGTCTTGCCCAGGCCCGGAGGCCCGGAGAAGAACACGTGATCCAGGCTCTCCTGCCGGGCCTTGGCCGCCTGGATGAACACGCGCAGGTTCTCTTTGACTTGGGCCTGTCCGAGGAAATCCCCGAGCACCCGCGGGCGCAGGCTGGTTTCCTCCTGATCGGCCTCCGGGCTGAAGTCACCCGAGGTGACCCGGTTGTCCTTCATCCACTGGCCTCCTGGCTGCTCAACAGAGCGATGGCCCTGCGGAACAGCTCCCGCTCCAGCTCCTCGCGCGGCAAGGCGCCGTCGCGCAGCGCCCTCATGGCGGCGGCCACCGCGGTCCGCGCGGCCCTGCGCTCGAAGCCCATGCCGATCAGGGCCCCGGCCAGGTCTTCCTCCAGGCCCGCCCCGGTAGGCTGAAAAATGGAGAGCTTTCCGCGCAGTTTCAGCAGCATCTTCTGCGCGGTCTTCGGGCCGATCCCCGTGATCGAGCCGAGCAAGCCCAGGTCTTCCCGCTCCAGCGCCTCGACCAGCCGGTGCACCTCGATCCCGGAGAGGATTTTCTGCGCCTGCCGGGGACCGATGCCCTCGACCTTCATCAGGTCCAAAAACACGTCCCGCTCGGCCACCGTGGCGAAGCCGTACAGCTTCAGCTGATCCTCCCGATGGTAGAGGTGCACATACAGCCGCGCGTTCTCGCCCGGCTCCGGAAGCTGGTGCGAGCTGGTCCGGGTGGTGAGGATCTCCCACTCCAGGCCGGAGCTCTGCAGCAGGACCCTGTTTTCTTCTTTGTGATTGATCTGTCCGGTGAGGCTGTTAAACATGCCCCTGCTCGAGCTGCTTCAGCCGGTTCCGAAAGGCGGAGACGTTGGCGTGGCAGAAGGCTGCGGCCAACGCGTCGGCGGCGTGGTCCGGAGCGGGGGCTTCCGCGAGAGCGAAGAGCATCTTGAGCGCACCCTGGATCTGCAGTTTTTCGGCCTGGCCGCGCCCCACCACCGCCTGCTTGAGCTCCCGGGGCGTGTACTCCGCGAAGGGGACCCCCCTTTCGGCCAGCGTGCATAGGATGACCCCTCGGGCCTGGGCTACCGGGATGGCGCTGCCGCTGTTTTTCGAGAAATAGACTGTTTCCACCGCCGCCTCGTCGGGATTGAAGGAGGAGAGCACCTCCAGGATCGCCCGCCTAATGGACAACAGCCGCTGGCCGATTTCTTCCCTGGGGCTGGTGCGGATGATCCCGTGCTCAATGTGGCGGAACCGCGAACCGAGGCAGCGGATGACGCCGTAGCCGGTCGAAGCCAGGCCCGGGTCGATCCCCAGTATGATCTTCATTCCTCCAGTGAAAAGCCTTCGGGGATCTCCAGGTTGGTAGCCACGCTCTGAACGTCTTCGTGATCCTCGAGGTTTTCGATCAGCTTCAGCACCTGCCTGGTCTTCTCTTCGCTGAGACTGACCTGAGCGTCGGCGATCTTGAGGATCTCGGCGGTCTGCTGCTTGAAGTTTGCCTTCTCCAGGGCTTCCAGGACCTTCTCGAAGTCTTCCGGGGCGGTCATTACTTCTATGCTGTCGTCGGTTTTAGACACGTCCTCGGCGCCCGCGTCCAGGGCGACGGCCAGGATCTGATCCTCGGAATAGTCGCTAGCGCTGTAGGAGATGATCCCCTTGCGCTTGAACAGGAAGGCCACGCTGCCGGTTTCGCCCATGTTGCCCCCGCCGCGGGACACCACGTGCCGCAGCTCGGCGGCCGTTCGGTTCTTGTTGTCCGTGAGCACATCGATCAGGATAGCCGCCCCTCCGGGACCATAGACCTCGTAGGTGAGCTCGGTGTAGGTCGTGCCCTCCAGCTCGCCGGTGCCTTTCTTGATAGCCCTGTCGACGTTGTCTTTGGGCATATTGGCCATCTTGGCCTTGAGCATTGCCGTCCGGAGCCGGGGGTTCCCGGCTGGATCCCCGCCGCCCAGACGAGCGGCGATGCTGATTTCTTTGATAATCTTTGTAAACGTTTTTCCGCGCTTAGCGTCGGCGGCGCCCTTCTTGTGCTTAATGGACGCCCACTTGCTATGGCCAGACATTCGAATGTTCTCCTCTATTTTGATACGCCGGGCAATGTAGCACGAGCCTCATTGGGGTGTCAAGGTTCGCAGTTTTTTCGGTTGCATATTGATTTCTGAACTATCCAGAGGTTAATATTCTTGAAGATTCGGTCGCAAATATGGGACCCGAAAAGCGCAGGCATATCCGAGTCGCGCATCAGGGAACCGTCGCCTTCGCCGCCGGTGAGCGCACCTACCACGGCACATCGCTGAACATCAGCCGCAGCGGCATGCAGGTCGTGGTGAACATGCCGGAGTCCTATGAGAGCGTTCGAAGCATCACCTTTCAGCTGCCGGTTTCCAAGCAGGCCATGAGTCTTCCCTGCCGCCTGGTGCGCACCGGTTCGCGGGCCAGCGGGGCGCAGCAGGTCATGGGCCTAGAGTTCATATACCAGGCCGAGGCGCAGCTGCTGCTCATAGATCAATTCATCCGCGAGATGCGTCGCTCCCAGCTCACTGGCGCTGAAAAATCCGCCGAGCTCCGGCATCTGCCGCGGGCCGCCTGCGCTATTCGGGATATAAGCGCCGATTGTCCCGGGGTTGATGTATTGTCGATCGACAACATCTCCACCGGCGGCCTGCTGATCAGCTTTCGCGGAAGCATGAAGCCCGATCAGGCCGCCTGCCTGCAGTTCCGCTTTCCCGGCGATGGCAGGGCCATCAAGGTTTCCGCCCAGGTCGTCTACGTCATCGATAATCCGTTCAACGGAGTATCCTTCGCCGGGTTACGCCTGCGTGGGCTGAAGGAAACCGATGCCGCTCGAATCCGCAACTATATCGTGGATACGGCGCCGGGCGCGACGATGCGCAGCATGCACGAATGGCTCTCCTGCTCCACGCCGGCAAAAGAACGCCTGATCGAGGACTCCGGCAGGACCATCCTGATCCTGCGCAAGCTGGCCAAAAGCGGTATAGCTCTGAATGTCCTGTTCGACCGGAGCATGGAGATCGTCAGCCTTCCGGTCAAGTCGGTCGACGCGCGGCTGGGATTATTCCATACGGCGGCTCCCGAGGGGTATATCGAGGGCTGGGAGCCGCATCGGCGGCAGGCTTTGTGCTCCTGCTACCTGGAAGGCGGCAACTACTTTTTCAAGACCGAGGCCCGTGCCGCCCCGCCGGGACGGATCGCCTTTGATCTGCCGCCGGCCATCTATCAATCGGAAAAGAGGTCATATCGGCGCAAGGTCCTGGAGGCCAGCGCCGAGATCACCCTGTTCCCCAAAGGCGGCAAGCAGGAGGAGGCCGGGATCGCCGGGAAGATCCTTGAAGTCAGCAGGCATGGTTTTCTCTGTGAGGTCCCGCTTACCGAGGCTGTCCAGGCCTCCTTCCGCAAGGGGCAGCTGCTGGCTTACGAGCCGAAACGCAACCTGGGGCTCGATTCGCATGGCCAAATCAGGCACCTGAGGCAGGTGACCGGAGGCCAGGCCGGCCCCAGGCTGCATATCGGAATCGAGGCCGGCATCCGCCGGAAACGGTTCATTCACATCAAGCTCAAGGAGGAGGAATGGCTGGCGAGGAAATCGGACCCGGTACAGGGCTTCGATCCTCGATCCAGGCTCGTTCGCTATAAAGACTCTAAAGGGCAGCAGATCGCCGCGCTCATCAACGCCACCCGGGAGCGGGTTCGGGCCCCGGTCGTAGTCGTGCCGCCGGCCTTCGGAAAAAAGAAAGAAGCCCTAGCGCCCCTCGTGGCCACCCTGTTGGCCAACTTCGGCAGCCGCAACCGGGACCTGGTGACATTGCGTTTCGACGGAATCAACCGCCCAGGCGAAAGCCATAACGATCAACGGGAGGCGCCGCGCGGGTATGAAATGATGCGCTATCGAATGCAGCAGGGAATCGAAGACCTGGCGGC
>Ga0315280_10003493_pt1 | contig 24062 bp, 13 predicted proteins | sample YL17G06_40_MG_FD_203697 | JGI IMG/M metagenome (GOLD analysis project Ga0315280, IMG submission 203697) | Sediment microbial communities from Yellowstone Lake, YNP, Wyoming, USA - YL17G06_40 | ecosystem: Environmental > Aquatic > Freshwater > Lake > Sediment | place: USA: Wyoming | collected... | reverse complement strand
CTATAGGTAGCAAATGCTTAGGGGGGTAAGATTTAGCACTCAATAGGCCGGTATGCAGAGGCCTGCATACCCTACCTTTTCAAAACAAAGGCAATCGGAGGTGTAGGGTATGCTGGGCATACCAAACAATCTCTGGTGGGCGGAGCCGACCCTACGTACTCACACAGCATATCTCACGGGGTAAATCCGCGCAATCAGTGTAATCTGTGGTTGATTTTGCTTTACGGGTAGGCTCTTTTCGGGTATAATATGGCCAGAAATAATACAGAGGACAGAAGTCAGAAGACAGAAGCTTGTCCTGAGCCCATTCGGCTGCGCTCAGGGTAGACTCCGCCGAGGGAAGAGGGTTTTTAAGTAGATGACTCGATGAGAAGATGGGTAAAATGAGAAATCACACAAACACATTCCTCCAAGCCGTGTTCATCTGTGAAATCTGTGGCTAACGCTAAGAATGGGGCGATCATTTTTACTAAATTATGCAAAACAAAGCCAATTTGCAGGCGGTGCAAAATTCATGTAAGCTCAGTTATGAGAAAGGATTATGAAGAAAAAACGCGCCTTGCAAGTCAACCAAAACAAAGCCAAAACAAAGCCAATTGGACTCGTAGGGTATGCTGGGCATACCAAACAATCTACAGACCGGTATGCAGAAGTCTGCATACCCTACCTTTCTAACAAGAGTTTTGCAAAATGGAGATTAGGCACATATTATTCAAGGAAATCCGTTTTTTGATTTCCTTAGATAATAGACCTAAGTAATTATCTATCAAGTAGTTAATGTTTGAAAAGGAAAAATAAGACAACAAATTTTTCCTTTTCAAAGTGTGCCTAATCCCAATTTGCATAAGTTCAGTTTCTAAAACAAAGCCAATCAACACGTAGGGTATGCTGGGCATACCGAACAATCTACCACGACAACAAGGGCGTCATTATTTGGCAAAGGGCAGAGTGTCCGGCACAACGTGCACCTGCGTCGTGAATTTGTAAGGAAGAGGCAAGCCGCTATCGTAAATCAGCTCTACAAAAAAGGCGGTCCAGCCTTCTTTGGGCTGTGGAACTTTGGCTACGTACGTGCCATCTTTATCCAGCGTCAACGGCGAACCGTTCCAAACCGCCCCGATAGTCTGCAGGCGAAAGTCACGAGCCTTGGGGTTGGTCGCCTGCCAGAGATTCACTTGCTGGAGCGTGCCGGTCTGCGGCTTGACAATTATCCGGTCATCTTTGACCGTCCAGGTGAATTTTGGCCTGGGCAAATTCTTCAAGATCGAGGCGTAAAAAACCAGCAGGCTCTTATCCGCGTCGGAACCGCCCAGCCCGTGGTCGGTGTTGGGGACGTAGCGGAGATATTTTTCGCCCGGCAGGTCGCCGAAGTAGAACTGGGCGGAATCGCAAAGAAAGAATTGATCGCCGGACGAATTTATCAGGTACTTGGGCATCGTATAGCGATCACGATACGAGTATGGGTCGATGAATCCGCGCAGGGCTTTACCCTCAGGCGTATCGAGCCTAGCGAAAATGTTCATATCCTGGTAATCCTCGATGGCTTTGGAGTAGAATCCGTAGGCGGCGTAATGATGCTTCATCTGCTCAGCCATGTTGAGCACGTCTATGACCGCCGGTGCGATGGCGATGATGCGCTTATCAACCGCGGCGGTCAGCCAGGTCGTCCAGCCGCGCTTAGAGCCGCCGGAGACGACGAACTTATTTATCTTGAGCTTGCCGTCGGTGGCCGAAGCGATGTGGCTCTGGATGGCGTCCATGGCGCGGACGGCACTTTTCGCCATGGGCAGCAGAAGCGGCCAGGTCCCATCGCCCGTCTTCACGTACTTGTCGAATGTGTAGGCGATGATCGCATCCTCATAGCGAGGCTGGCCGCCGTCAGGGAAATTCAAAGGCTGGTTGGGCACCATCCTGATTTCCGCGACGACCGAGCCGCTGTTCTGGGCAATGGCGACCAGCATCTGCTCAGGCCTTTCCGGGGCAGGCCTGTCGTTACTGCCGCCCGTTATCCACAGAAGCGCAATGTCACTGGCAACCTTTTCGGGCTTGATAATCGTCAGCCAGTGCTTCCAGATTGTTCGGTCTACTTCCTTTTCACTCCGCCAGGATTGCGACGTCATCTCCAGCACATAGCCGGTGCAGCCTGGGACTTCGATGGTTTTCAGGACCTTGTAGCTATAGTTCGAGTCCGGCGCGGCGATATAATCGTCCAGCGCCGTGCCAAGAGCAACCGGGGCGGTGACAATCAGCATGACCAGAACAGCCATCATATTTCGCATCTTCATACTCGCTCCTTTCTTTTGTAGATTTAGCCCCCGCAATTTATTGCGGGGTCCGTCGCCGTGCCGGCGACGGCTAAACCCGTCGATGGCAGGCACAGGGCAGGCATGCCGGCGACGGCTAAACCCGCCGATGGCGGGCACAAACTGCCTTACACTTTGGGCGGAAAGATAGTCCGCAGATACTCGGCATCGTAGCGGCAGCTTTCCTCGACGCCCAGCGGCATTTGCGTGCCTTCCATAACCAGCCAGCCGCGGTAACCGATCGCGTCGATTGCCGTCCGCACTTTCACAAAATCAATCGAGCCTTTGCCGTACAGGCCGTCATAATCCTTGAGGTGGAACTCACAGATGTGTTTGCCGAGCTGCCGTATCTCCTGGTAAATGTCGTAGCCTGCTTTATGAGAGTTAGCTGTATCGTAATAGACCTTGATGGCGGGCGAGCCGACACGCTTGATAATGTCAATATGCTGCTGGGCGCTGAGCCAGGATTCGATGCCCAACGTAACGCCGGCTTTTTCCGCCTTCGGCGCTACTTTTTTCAGCCGGCCGATAACGACTTCCACGCCTTTCTCGTCGTTTTGCAGGTCGCCATTGCCGAAGAACGGCACAAGCACGACTTTTACGCCCAGCACCTTGCAGAGGTCGATGCACTGGTCAAGCCAGCGTTCCGCCCGCGGGTCGCTTTTGTATGGAACGCCGTTGAGAGTCCCCAGCGCCAGCGATGCTATCTGCATCCGCTGCTTCTCGGCCTCCGCCAGGAATTCCTTTTGCAGGCTGGAATCAAACAAAGGCAGAGTGTCCTTGCCACTGCCGCAGTCCACCTGGACGCCATCCAGGCCGATACGCTTGGCCATTTCCAGAGAAGCCGGACTAGCCGTCTTACCGATTGTCCAGTCGCACACGCCGAGCTTGAATCCGCCGGCACAGGTTTTCGCCCGTTCGCCCCCGACAAAGGGCGCACATGAAGTAGTCACTGCCAAGCCGGCGATAGCACCAGCGGCGCCGGCCAGCATCTGGCGCCGAGTTATGCGTGGATGTTCCATATCACAAATTCTCCCTGCCTATGTCTTCAAACTTTTCAGGTTGGCGTCCAGTTTCTCCTTGCTGTTGACAATCTCGTCCCAGGTAACTTTACGGCGTTCGTATGCAGCGGTTCGGGCGAGAATGGTGATTAGATTGCTGCGGACGCTTGGCTGGACGGTTGGGTTCTTAAAATTGCCGCCCGTGATATCTTTGTAGAACGTGGCGATGTTGGCGACTGCCCCTTCCTGATATATTGCCGGGCTTTTGCCGCCGCGGTAGAAGTTTTCGCCGCGAATAATTACCTGTCCGCCGTATTCGGTTTCCAGCACGCCTTTTGAGCCGAACATCCGGTTTCTTATTCCCTCAGGCTGAGTGCCGTGCCCTTCGATCTGTCTGGAGCTGAAGGTAATGCCCACGTGATTCGGATATTCAAACAGCCCTGCAAAGTGGTCCCAGCACGTGCCGACCGGACGGACGGTTCGCCCGCCCGTTCCAACAGCCCAGAGGGGTTCGGCGTCCATGATCCAATTCATAACGTCCAGCGTGTGGATGTTCTGCTCGGTAATGATGTCACCGGATAGGACCCGGTCCAGACCCCACGCCCGCAAGCGATTCTCGGCGCCGTCCGGGTCAGCCCGCCACGAATCATACATCCGCTTGAATGGACAGTCCGCGTGATAGATGGCCTCGCCGAAGGCGAATTCGCCGAGAGCACCATCGCGGACGCGCTTAAGTGCCTCCATGTAGAATGGGTCGGCACGGGTTTGAAAATCAATAAGAAAACAGAGCTTCTTGGCAGTAGCCTTTTTGCCGCTTTCAGCAATACTGTGACAGCCGGGCACATCCACCGCCAGAGGCTTGGCGACATAAACGTGAGCGCCGGCATCGACCCCTGCGGCAGCCTGCTCCGGATGAAAGTACGGCGGGCTTTCGACCGCCACCGCGTCCACTTTCGCCTCCAGCAGTCTGCGATAACCCAGAAGGCCCGTATAAAGACGAGCCTTATCTATGCCGAATTTACTGCCGAACTGGTCGACGCGGTCCTGGAAGTAGTCTGCGCCCGCCACAATGTTGTACCCACCGTGCTGTTTGAACAGGTCCATAATCCAGATTCCGCGGCCTCCGCAGCCGATCAATGCTATGTCAATTTTGGAGTTGGCACGCGAGCCGCACACGAGCTGTGGCTTTACAATGGTGAACGAAAGTGCAGCAGCGCCAGCGCCAGCAATAAACTTGCGGCGACTCACTATATCTTTTTCTGACATTTTGGCAATCCTCCCTTTCTGTCAAACCTTAACATACGCTTCCCGTTTGATCTTGCCGGTGGAAGTCTTCTGAAATTCCTCTATTTTTATCTCTACATGCTGAGAAGAAACCTTTTCAAAGCCGGATAACTGCCGGCTGTCCCTCTGGCACTCATTGATGCTTTGCCAGACGAGTGCTTTGAGCATTTGCGGCTGCTCGACCAGATCGGCGTAGGCAAGATTCGTGTGCGTCTCTATGGCCTCCCAGGCCGGCTGCACGATTGCCTTTATCGCCTCCTGGGTAATGCCGGTCGAGTCCACCTGGTAGCCGGGAACTACCAGCACCTCCTTCACAAATCGGGCCTGCGAAAGCGCCGCTTCGACCAATTCAGGGTTCACCTTTTTTCCACCCGGCAGCACAATCAGATATTTTTTCCGCCCGGTAATGAAAAGGTTCCCGTCTTCGTCCAGGTAGCCCAAATCGCCGGTATGCAGCCAGCGGACGCCTTTATCGTCCATCCGGATAACCGCCTGGGTGGCTGCGGCATTTTTATAGTAGCCCTTCATAATACAGGGGCCGCCCAGACAGATTTCGCCCTTTTCGCCGGGCGGGGAAATCTGATTTCTCTCGTTGACAATCTGGACAGTTAATGTAGAAATTGGCTTTCCGACAGAACCTAATCTTCGCGGACTTTCATTAAACCCGTAGACGGGCGAGTTCTCGGTAGTGCCGTAGCCTTCGTACAATAGCAGGCCTCTTCTCCAGAACACATCCAGCACCCACCTCGGCACCGGCGCGGAGCCGGAGAGAAAAAACCGAAGCCTGTCCCAGCCGAGCTTCCGCACGACACTTTTGCCAACCAGTTTCGGTACGCAGCGGTCCAAAAACCGCAGCAACGGATTCTTCTTTTTCCGCTTGGCAAGACCCTCCTCGATATTCTTAGCCAGGACCGTATAAAGAGCCGGCACCGCAACGAAAATGGTTATGTTCCTATCCCTCATTAGCTCGGAAATCTGGCGGTATTTGTTAGTGTAGATATTGGCTGCGCCGGCATAAAAAGGCAAAAATTTGCCGACGGTCAGGCCAAAAGAATGATGCGGCGGAAGTATATGCCCAAGTCTATCTTCCTCGGTGATCTTCACCTTCTCGACCGAGCCTTCGATGTTGGCGATTAGATTGGCGTGCGTCAGCTCCACCTCTCGCGGGTCGCCGGTAGTGCCGGACGTGCACAGAATTACGGCTGTATCGTCCGCCTGAACCTGCGGGGCAATCTCCGCGAGCAATTGGCCGGCATCTTGTGAGGCGTCGAGAACGGGAGCTCGCGCCATCTCAACAAAGCTTAGGCCGCGTGCACGCCCGAAGTCTCGCAACTCGCCCCGGGCACCGGCATCCTGATAATCGTCCGCCATTACAACTACGCGGCAGTCCGTATGGCTGATGTGATTTTTAACTGCCTCGACCAACCTTTCCGGATCGATCAGCACGGGCACCGCGCCGGCAAGCACGATGCCCCAAAGAGCCACGTCCCAGTCGATGCGATTTTTGCCCAGCACCGCGACCTTATCTTTTATCTTTATGTCCGCCGTCTTAACAAGCCACAGTGCAAAATCCTGTGCCCTGGTTTTTAACTGGCTAAAGGTCAGCTTTTCCTCTCGTTCGGCCCTGATGATTTCCAGACATACTTTTTCCGCCAGTTCGACCCTTCCCACAGTATGGTGGAAAAGGTCGATTAAGGTTCGCAACCTATATTGGCTGTGCATGTCGCGTTTAGCTCCTTCCAAGCCCAACTCCAAGTTCCGCAAACTCTAACTACCGCCAGCCAATATGGCAAGATTTTTCCTCGAACATGATATGATTTTCCAGCACCTATCGAGCGGCTTTTTTCTTCTTTTGCCCTTCTTTCTGGCGCTGAGCCCGCTTGCGTGCGCGATCCTGCTCTGTCACTTGCTGCTCGGCGGAAGCCGTCTTGCCGCCGGCAGGATTGAGCTTATCAAGCACCGCTTGCAGCCGCTTGCGGGCCGCCGCCGCAGCCTTATCCGCAGAATCGGCCGGCACTGGACTCTCCACGAAAGGCGCATCCTTCATATCGAATAACTCGCCGGCTTGGTTGAGCTTCCATCCGGCATCGCGGACATACCAGTTGCGGCCAAGCTGCACGAATATCCACTCGCGCGGATCGCCCTTTTTGCCGCGAATTTGCGGTGCGAAACTTCGACCATCATAGGTGAATGTCGCCAGTAGCTTCGCCCCTGCCACTTCCACGAAGGTCGGCAAAAGATCACTGAAATCCACCAGGTCTTTGAGCACGCGCCCAGCCGGCGCAACGCCCTTCCAGTTGGCGATCAGCGGCACCCGCGAGCCGCCCTCCATCATCGTGCCCTTGTGCCCGTTGATCTGCCGACCGCCGATGGTGCCAGACTGTCCCGCCGTGCCGTTGTCGCCGGAGAAGACAATCAGCGTGTTCTGGCGCAGCCCCAGCCGATCCAGCTCCGCCACCAGCGCGCCCACCTGCTTATCAAGGTAGGCAACGTTATCGTTGTAGAGCGTGTCCTTATCTTGCCCATCGGGCTTGCTGTCGGGCGTGCGCAGGATAGGGCCGTGGACCAGGTGTGAAGCGTAGTAGAGGTAGAACGGCTTGACCGGCGATGTCCCACTCGGCGAATGCCAGCGAAGGAAATCCACCGCGAATTCGTGCGTGACATCGGGGTAGTAGACCTCCTTATCCGTTTCCACGAGCTGTCCGTTCTTGGTGTAGCTCTTTTGCCAATACCAGCCGCCCGCGGTGGGATCGGTGATATACTCGCCGAAGCCCCAGTCGGCGGGCGTTTCTCCCATCTGCCTCCACTTGCCGACGTGGCACGTGTCGTAACCGGCCTCCGTCAGAATCCGGGCCAGCGGATACTCATCCTTAGAGACCGGCTGCCCAGCGGTGGAATTAGTCAAGCCGCCCGTCCGGAAGGGATAGCGGCCGGACATAATCTGGCAACGAGTCGGCCCGCAGAGCGGAGTCGAATAGCACAGTTCGAATCGGATGCCGCCGCTCGCCAGAGCGTCCAGATTAGGCGTCCGCCCCTTGTGGCGGTCCGAGCCGTAGCATCCCACGCCATCGAGGCCGTAGTCGTCAGACAGAATGAAAACGATATTGGGCCGACCCACTGATTTTGTTTGCTGGCCGCCCGTCGTTACGCACGCTGTCGGCCCGACCAGCGACACGACCGCCCCGGCAGCCAGCCCATTCCGCAAAAACTCTCTTCGTGACAAAGTGTTCATGATTGTTCTCCTTCTTTAACAACAGTAATGTCACCGATTACAAGGCAGCGAATTTGCCCAACATCCAGAGGCGGTGCCTTAACTACCATAATCTTGCCGTCCTGCTGCACATCGGTTATTACGCCGATAGCTACGTCGCCGCCTTTTTCATCTCTCAGGCCAACCAAGCGATTGACCAGACCTGCGGTGAAACCGCAGGCGAAATATTTAGCCCCGCAATTTATTGCGGGGTTCCCGCCTTCCACCCGGCGCTGGGCGATGGACAACCGGCAACCGGCCTGAACTGCCATATCAGTAACGTTTATATTGTAACAACGAGAATCACGGAAGTATCTATCGAATTGGCTCTGCCGATAGCGGCGCCTCTCTGGCGGGGATTTGACTGGTATATCTGAGGGACAGCGAATCTGCTCGAGCCGGCAGCTAAAAGTTCTCAGGCCGACAAGGATGTCACTTAATTCATCGCTGCGCTGCACGGCCAGAATCAATGCCGGTTTCAATATCTGGTACACCGTCCACCAAAGAGCCGCTGCCGCCGGGCCGCGTATGAAACCGGGCGTATCGATTATGGTCAGCCTTGTGACTTGAGACAATGCCGCAACGCCTTGCGCGATCCCTGCAGTCATCTGGAGTAAATGCCCAACAGGCGTCACGTCCCCGATGAAAGCGATGCCTGCGGCGGGAAGCCGCGACAGTTCAACCTGCCCCGACAAGTCAGGATCGATAACGGCCCAGCCGACCGTCGTGGGCGGCCCAATATGGGACTGGCCGACATCGGCATCGATAATGCCGACCGGCTGCCGGGCCGCCAACCGCTTTGCCAGAGTGATAGCCAGCGTAGTTTTGCCCGTATCCACCGCTCCGAGAATCAGACAGATGCCTCCACCTTCGGCTGACAGCATCCCTCGGTCCAAAAGCTGTTGTGCGATCTTATCAGCCCAATCCAGTGACATCGAAGCCTATGCCCCTCAGTTATCGCCGACAATAGCCGACCGGCACCATGTAAAGTGGTTCGAGGTGACTCGGCAGTTCAAGAACTTTGCTGACAGAGGCATCATCAAAAGCCCCCACGGCGACAGAACCAAGTCCTAAAGCCTCCGCCTGCAAGTGGACGTTCTGAGCCGCGTGCCCAGCCTCCATATAGACGTACCGAGTGCCGCGCTCACCGTAGCGGCCCGTTGTCCTGGCAAACTCTGCAGCAAAAACCAGCGTCACCGGGGCAACGGCGATAAACTCTTGTCCCCAGGCAGCGGCGGCAAGCAGGCCACGCAGGTCCTTGTCGGCGAGTTTCGCCAGAGCATGTTTGCCGGGCAAATAGTGAAAAAGGCATTGCTCGGTCGCGACAAAAAGCTCCAGCGGATAAGTTGCTCCAGCGGATGGTACGGTGCGATACCTGCTGTGGGCATCCTGGCCCTGCGCCGCCCAGGCCAACTGGCCGATCTGCTCCCACATGAGGGATTTCGATGAAAACTCCCGCCGCGACCGCCTGGCAGCGATAGTCTGCTCCAGCGGTATCGAGCCTTTGAGATTCGGCTTGGGAAGAGTTACTACCTCGCACATACTCAATCCAACCTTACTTGCATTTGCCTTATGACTGAACTTTTGCAAAACTCTTGTTATGATATATGCTCAATCTAGCCTTGTCCAGAACGCAGAAGGTACGAGTTTCCATTTTCGTGTTTCTACTTCAGATACTCGTGCAGCACTTCATCAAGATTCGCAGTCCAGTCATTCGCTTTTACCCTATCGGCCATTTCGACGATGCCGGCCAAAGAGCCTGTGTGGCTATACAATTCGCTTCCGTAGTTCGCTGGATAGCCCCACTGCCTTGCGTTCATCCAATCCTGCGGCTCGGTATTGGCATCATTTTCAGGATATTCTTGGAGTGTTTTATCCAAAGCTAAGAAGTATACTTCATCCGCGTTCAACCTCACCCAAAGGCCGGCTGTTTTACGAAATCCATCGTAGGCTTGGTGTATATGTGGTTTATCGGGGACTGACAGTACATGGTCGTCTCTGGCAAAAACCAACATTACTTTGAGATTTGGCAGATCGTCTTTGAAGGCGTGTATTTCTCAACAAACCATGTTGAAGCAACGACTACTATAGGAGCTCCCTCTGGGTAGCAGGGAGATTACGGCAACTGGATACGAACTGCTATATTGCCATTTTCTGGAGAATGAACGTATGTAATAAGCGTCTCTCCAGCCGCAACTTTCTTAGCCTGCCGAAGCCAATTGTCAGCAAAAATCGCAAAATCGGCGAAATTGACAATTCCATTTCTGTCGAAGTCTTCGGGCAATAAGGCTTCTTCCAAGGACCACTTGTTTGCCAGCATCTTCATATCGGAGTGGTCTACTAATTCATCATTATTCAGATCGGCTATGTTGCCCACTTCTGACAAAGACATGCTGGCCTGCGGCGTGCCGCCATAAGCGCCCATATTTATGCGTTGACCGTGCGGCCAGAGCTCCGCAGTCCCATCAGAGTTGGGATCGCCGGCATCAATACAGGGACTTGTCAGGGCATCTTGAACCCAGCTTTGGCTGAGCGGGTTCCACCTGCCGGCCTGAGATTTGAGGTGATAGTCACGATTGCCCGGGGCAGCGAATTGGGGGTCGGCATTGATATTACCCTGTCCCCATGCGACGGTGGAATAAGTCCCGGACACAGATACGCTGTTGCGCCCGCCCTTAATGTCGCAGTAACTAACCGTTACGTGTGAGCCGCGGTCTTTGGCCTGTGTATTTGGACTGTCTTCCAACTGGATAGATGGCGAACAATCCCAGATGATACAGTTAATTACCGTGGCCGTCCCGCCGCCCGGAGTCAGGTAATACGGAAAACCCACCCTGCCCAGGTCAAAACAGTGAATGCCCTTGGTGCAATTGACAATCGTGTTGTTCACCAGTATGGCCGTGCACGCGTTTTCCACCGCAATGCCGCCGTTAGGACAGTTGGAGATGACGTTGTTAGTCACGATGGGAGTGGACTTGTCTCGCAGAACGATGCCGTGGTCGGAGGAACTTCCTTTGATGACATTTTCGGTGATGATTGCCGAACACTTCGTCGGGTGGACCCTGTCATCCTCAGAGGGCATATCAAACAGGTTGCGCCGCACGAGGGGCGGAGGTGTGCTCTCCCCATATAGGTCAACATCGTCGTTGTCGCCGGTCTTGCCCACAAAGTAGCAGTCCTCCACCAGAACGTAGGAGTATCTGGTGTGTATGCCCTGTCCGATTGAGAGAAACCGGCAGGACCGGAAATTCGCTGATGCATTTCCGGGGTGATTCGGGTCATCCGAAAAAATGGCTATGGCATCTCCTTGCCCCCCCGCGGAGGGCAAATTCTGAAAAACGCACTTTTCGAAATCAACGTGAGACGCCACGAGAACGACCGCTTCGTGGTACTGGTACCTCTTCGGCCCCGGATTATAGTAGTCTTTGTGGTCGCCAGCGCAGTTGGCATACTCGAAGATACAGTTCGTCAGGCGGCTGTCTGCCGCCTCAACAAACCTGATCTGCTTCCACGTTATGCCGGCGCCAGATCGCGTGAAGCGAATTGGATTGGCTTCGGTGCCCTCCGCCAGCAGTTGTCCGGAGATGATGATAGACACAGCGTTCTTCATGGATACTACCGTGCCGGGTTCGATACTCAACACTATGCCGCTCGGCACAGTAACTGTATCGTCAAGAATGACTGCTCCGGACCATGTGGCATTTTGGGTCAGCTCACCAGCGACATGGACTTGGGCCGATAGCGTGCACGGAAGTGCCAGGAAATACAGCAATAGTTTCCCAGCCCCCAACAGATCAATTTGGCGTTGCATTATTACCCTCCTTAAAACAAACAAGACCATATCACGGATAATATTATGTCATAATTGGGACGATCAGTCCAGAGAATTCACGAATGGCGTTTGAATATCCCCGGTGCGATTCGGACGCACAACCTTTGGCTCCGGAGGCCAACGCTCTGTCCAATTGAGCTACGGGGACAACCAATTTTCAATTGTAAATTTTCAATTGTCGATTGTCAATTTATTCTGTCCCACATACCAGGCACGCCTGCAAGCCTCCGCTATGGCAGGTATAAAAAAGTCGGCCATTGGATACGACCGTCCCGATACACTCGCTTGGATCGAGGCGCGGCCCTGAAGATACCAGCCTGATGTCGGCGGCATTTGACAGATCATAGATGTCCATATTGGAGCCGAGCAGATACGGCTGCGAGAACGTGAAGCGTGTGCATTTATAGCCCTGGCTAAGAGTCTGAAGGATTTTGCCCGTGCTCTTGTCCAGCAAAAAGCCGTTCTTGTATTGGGCGTGCACAAACAAGAATTTAGGCGCGACCGTGACTACGTGAATGGCTTCACGAACAGGGTCAGACTCCCAGACCAGTGAGCCGGTCTTTGCGTCTATGCACCAAACGAGGCTGTTGCCGCTCTGGAGCTTGTTGTACCCGCCCAAGTATAGACGCCCATCCTGGCCGCAGATGGTACAGCCGCCGTGAATAAAGTAGCGAGTCGTCAGCCAAAGGACCTGGCCGGTCTCCGGGTTAATCGCCGCAGTCAGGCCGTTTGCGCTGGGAAGACCTCGCTTACTCGTTGCCGAATAGCCGAAATAGCAGGAGTAATAAAGCGTTCCATCCATCAGACACACCCCTGCATCGTCGCCGCCGCTGCCGAACTCGGAAAAGTCCCTCGTCCAGACTTCCTTGCCCGTATCCAAATCGTATGCCCTCAACAACGGCTTGTGACTTCTGGGAAAACGCGGATTATCCTGGTGCTCGAAGAGCCAGTCCATTTTCTCCTCAGCCTGAGCCGGGGCATATTGGCCATACCTGCCGGTGCCAAACATGTAAATGGCCAGATTTTTATACACCACCGGAGGTAATTGCCTGTTCCAACTGGGCGAGCCGGAGAACGGTGCCTCCCACAACAAATTGCCCGTTGCCGCATCCAGACATCTTAGGGAGCATTTGGCAAGCCCTGCCTGGGGAACCAGCAGCCGTTCCTTGTAGTAGAGAGGGGAGGTATAACAGATGTGCACGCCTGGAAAATACCGCCGCCACAACAGGCGTCCGGTCTCCTGCTCTACGGCGAAGATTTGCCCTTCCGCGGTGTGGGTGTACATCCGCCCGCCGCCGAAAGTGGAAAAGTGCTTGGCGGTTCCTTCGTACCGGCGAATCCAACTGATCTTAAAGGGCGGCGTTATTCCTTGATTATCCACGTTTGTGTTCGCCCAGTTTCCGAAGCTGGTAAAGCGGTCGTATTTGGCGTCGGCGAGTTTGCTCGTCAGCGGACTGCGAATCCTGGAAAGTTGCAGGTCTTCTTTGGGTAGCGGTGCATTGCCGTCAGGCCCAAGGACATAAAGATAACCATCTTCACAACCGAAATAAACACGACCGTCACAGACGGCTACGGGCGCAGAAATTGCACAACCGAAAGCAGTCTTGAACGACCACACCTGCCCGCTGGCGGACAATGGCACCACATAGAGACTTCCGTCCAAGCCGCCATAAATAGCGGTATCGCCCAGAAGGACGGGCGACGCAATCGAGGGATACCCGCCCAGATACTCCGCCTGTTCCTTGCCCGGAGTGTGCCTGCAGAAGCCAAAGCCCTCTTCGGGCCGGCATCTGTAGACATCCTGTCCGCGCAGACTCACCGAGCAAAAGCTCACCAGTCCGCCGGCGGTGCTCGTTTTGGTTCCACGCACAAAGTCAGCTTCCACTTTGCCGTTTTTCAGCCGCAATATCTCGACGCTGCCGCCGTTGTCCAAAAGAGTCCATTGCCGATAGACTGTCCCGTCTTCACCGATACTCAATCCAAGTGTAACATTACGCGGTGTATGCACCGCTCGAACCTCGGGCTTTGAGCCTCGGTCTTCCAACCATACAACCGACCCGCCGGCGGGGATAACAAGGGTTTTGCCGATCGCGGCAATATCCCTGGAGCAGCAGAACTGCTCGTTCGGCGTAACACGTTCTTTTTTATGCTTTAGCCAGTCCGCTCCGCTCCAACGGTCGCCCGTAAAGCCGAGCCTCTCTTTGGCAAAGTCCCAGACCCAGGCGATTGTCCCGTCAGGCTCAAGGGCGTAAACTCGTGAGCCGAGAGTGGCAAAATAGACCCTGCCATTAGTCACGACCGGCGAACTAAAGATCGGCTCGCCGCAGGTTATCTCCTTAACAACCGTTCCGCCGGCTGCATCAAGAACGTAATATGACCCGGCCATCGTACCGAAGTGCAGATAACCTCCGGCAATAGCCGGCGACGACACATTGTTACAATTCGCCTTGCCGCCTGGGCTTGGAAACTTCCAGAGGACACGCAGTGTAGCCGCATCCAGACAAAAGGCAACGCCCGACCCATCAATCACGTAAATGCGTCCATCTCCCACCACGGGGGCGGTAAAGATGGCATCCGTTAACGGGACCGCGCCAATCAAGCTGAGCGGCGTGGTCAGGCTTCTGTCGGGCACATTGCCGCAGCGCCGGCAGTCGTACTTGAACTGCGGCCAGCTCTCACCCGAATAGGCACAAATGGCATTTACCAATAAACAAACTACAAAAAGGACGAGTTTTATGTGCTGCGTTCTCATAACTGATAGTCCTCCAAATTTTAGGCACTTGCTCCAACTCGTTCGCCTTCAGCTTTATTGCAAGCGCTTCACGTAGACGTAATATGCTCCGCGTGACGTGCCGTCGTTATCTATCAACCATGTTTGCAAAGTCGTCTTGCCTGCCTTGAGACTCACCTGAAAGACGGCTGCCCTGGCATCTTTAGAAACCGGTATACTTACATCCACGTCAGCAATCTTTAGCCGAGCCGTAATTGCACTGATAGCCTTGCCGCCTGGGATGGCGGCGTTGATAGGCTCATCGACCTCGATGGGCCAGCGGCGCAGCGCAAACTCGTACGTCCCATCGCGGGCAACTTCCACCGCCCAGAAGCCGTTTGCTAAGCTGGCGCTACGGACAGCACCCTGACTCCAAGCCGGATTCGGGCTATGCCAGTCATGGGACATCAAGCGGCTGGGATTTTCTTGGTCGGACCCGATGATAATCTCGCAATACTCGCCAAACCGCCGCGAAATATCAGCCCACCAGTCATCGTAGCGCCGGCGAAGGCTGTCCGCAACTTCGAGATGCCTATCCGCGATGTTATCTTTCTGCCTTGGGTCAACCTTTATGTCGCAAAGCTCTTTGCCGTCAATCAGCCGCCATCGCTCAGTCATGACGGCGCTTTGACGCCACTTTTCCGGATGTTCGATACGCTGGGAGTGAACAAATAACGTGCGGTCGGGCCAATTGGCAGGCGCAGCCCTTAGCAAAGGCACAAGACTGCTGCCGTCGAACTTCACGGCCTCAGGCTTTTTGAGCCCGCACAACTCGATCAGTGTCGGCAGCAGGTCGATGTGGGCGGTAAGCTGCTCGATGTCGCTGGGCCCATTCAGCCCCCGCGTCTTCCTGGCGGAAGACAGGAACGGGGGCAAGCGAACAAAGCACGGCACACGATGCCCCCCATCGTATTCTGAGCCTTTCTTACCTCTCATGCCGGCACTGTCACCACCCGAAGTTCCATTGTCGGTCATAAAGATCAGGATTGTATGCTTTTCCAGGTCCAGCCGCTTTAGGTGACGCATAAGCCAGCCTATGTTCTCATCAATGTTCGCAATCATGCCGTAGAAATTTGCTTGTCCGCTCTCAACGCCCTTATCTCGGTATGGTTTGCTATATTTATCAGCCACATTATACGGGGCGTGCGGCGCGTTTGTGGCCAGATAGCAAAAGAACGGCCGGTCCTTATTAGCCTCAATAAACTTCATCGCATGCTCAAAGAACACATCGGTGCAGTAGCCTTTAAATGTCTCCATCTGGCCGTTGTGTTGGTAGGTGTCGTCAAAGTAGTCGTTGCCCCAGTAGTCTGGGCCCTGCCCGACGCCTCCGCCGCCGTGTATCAGCACTTCTTGAAAGCCTCTGTCCTGCGGACGAAATGGGTAATTGTCGCCCAGGTGCCATTTGCCGAATATGCCCGTGCGATAGCCGCTGCCCGAAAACAGGTCAGCCATCGTCACTTCATCCTTTCGCAGAAGCGACCGGCCCATGATGGTATGCCATACACCGGTCCGCGACGAGTAGCGGCCTGTCATTAGCGCTGACCGCGTGGGCGAACACGTTGGATCAACGTGAAAGTCCGTCAAACGGATGCTCTGCGAATATAGCTTATCCAGATTTGGTGTTTGAATAATGGGGTTACCGTGGCAGGCCAGGTCTCCGTAGCCCTGGTCGTCGGTTATAACCAGGACGACATTTGGCTGCCTCCGGCGTCCACCGGCAGGCTGCGGTGTGCCAAGCACGCAGTTGGGGTAAGCCACAGCCGCAGCACCCAGGCTTATCGCGCTGAAGAACTCTCGACGCGTCATAGATGTAGTATACAGGCAAATTGTGGTGTGCCAATCAGAAACTGCGTTTACTCACCGGATGCAAGCCAGTTTTCGGCCAGTTTTTGCAGGTCGTTGAAGTCAACGAACCCGTCATCGGTGAGGTCGGCGCCTCCGCCGCCGTAGCGGAAGCTGCTGTCGGTTCGCCGCCATCGCTGGCTAAACATGGCAAAATCTGTTAGGTCCACATCGTTATCGGCGTCGAAATCCCCCCAAACCGCGAAACCTACATAGTTCTGATCTGGTAGGTCTGAGTTTACGGTGGCATACGACCTACGTGGCGGACTGAAGGTATAGGCATCCCGTTCGGCAAGCTCAGGGCAGGTTTTGCTCGGCGTGACAACGCCCGACCAGGCATACGCTACTGTCTTACTATAATAGCCGCTATTGTCGGTTGTAGCGCTGCCGGCGTTTTTATCGAAGGTCAAAGTCACGCCGCTGATCCCGGAGCCAGCAAAAGTCCGCACATAACCGGAAATAACGGGCGGCTCAATCCTACAGTAAGGGTACGCTGAAAGGTTCGTTTCCTGAAAATCTGCCGGTAGGCCAAGCCCCTGCGACAATCCTACCAGACCTTCCTGCGATTCGACCCCAAGCCAGGCAAGCTGAATCCTGCCGTCGAAGTACATCTCAACCTGGAAGGTGCTGGAATTACTCCGGCCAAGCTCAGGGACATCTTGCCAGGTTACAACTACACGGTCGGTCAACTGCTGCCAGGTGACTGTCCCACCTGCGGAGGGGTCAAGGTCGTTGAACAGGCAGGAAATACGCTTGGCACTAAAATGGTCGGCGAACGATTCGCCGCAGTCATAATCGCCTTGGTAAAAAGTAATGTAGCCGTTGCTGCCGATGTAGAAGCTCGGAAACCTGCTGCCGTAGATGGATACAGTGTTCTGGTCGGTCAGACTCACCAGCTTAAAACTGTCATCGCCCAGTATCAATTGCGTGCCGCCGGCAGGATCGGTCGGCAACTGGCTAATCTCTCGTAGACAAGCACCGTAGGATGCGCCGTCGATAGTAGGAATGAACATTATCGCCTTATTCGACAGGTCAAAAGCATCTACGCCGGAGGAAAATTGCTCAGTGAAATAGTCGGGGAGCAAGTTTGACAGCGCCATGTAATGCTCGTGTGCCAGGTCCGAGATCACATTAGCATACAACCTTGATGGCGGACTGAAGGAGAAGCCAGTCAGCCCCGGCGTAACCACACCTGACCAGCCATACCATACCGCGTTACTGTAATAACCATTACTATCGGTAATGCTGCCGCCGCCGCTGTTGCTGAAGTTCAAAGTCACGCCGCCAATCCCGGAGCCGCCGTTGGTGCGTACATAGCCGGAAATGGCCGGAGATTCACCTCGGCACTGAGGGTACTGCGAGAAATCTGTCTCCTGAAAGTTCGCAGGCAGGCCAAGGCCCTGCGACAATCCTACCAGACCTTCCCGCGATTCGACCTCAAGCCAGGCAAGCTGAATCCTGCCGTCGAAATACATCTCGACCTGGAAGGTGCTGGAATTACTGTGGCCAAGCTCAGGAACACCTTGCCAGGTCACAGCCACACGGTCGGCCAACTGCTGCCAGGTGACTGCCCCACCGGCGGAGGGGTCAAGGTCGTTGAACAGGCAGGAAACACGCTTGATATTAAAATGGTCGGCGAACGATTCGCCGCCGTCATAATCGCCCTGGCCGAAAGTTATGTAGCCGTTGCTGCCGACATAGAAGCTCGCAAAGCTACTGCCATAGATAGATACCGTTTTCTGGTCGGTCAAACTTACCAGCTTAAAACTGTCATCGATAAGGATCACCTGCGTGCCCCCGGCAGGATCGGTTGGCAGCCGGCTAATCTCTCGCAGACAAGCGCCGTAGGACGTGCCGCCGCTGGTGGGCACAAACATTATCGCTTTGTTCGACAGATCAAAAACGTCGCCGGAAGAAAACTGCTCAGTGAAGTAGATAGGCAGCCCTTTGGCTAATGCGGTGTAATCCTGGTCCGGCAGGTCAACGGCCACATTGCTATATGACCTCGATGGCATCTCGAAGGCATAGCCGCTCCCTTCGGCAAGCTCAGGGCGGGGTTTGCTGGGTGTGACCACGCCCGACCAACCATACGTGATTGTCTTACTGTAAAATCCGTTATTGTCGGTGGTAGTGCTGCCGCCGCCACCGCCGGCTTGATCGGGCGTCAGGGTCAAAGTTACGCCAGCAACCGCGGTGCCGTCCTCTGTCCGCACATAGCCGGAAATAGCCGGAGGTCCTACTTGGCATCGAGGGTATGCTGAAAAGTCTGCCTCCTGAAAATCCGCCGGCAAGCCGAGACCATCTGACAATCCTACGAGGCCTTCCTCTGATTCGACCCCAAGCCAGGCAAGCTGAATCCTGCCATCGAAGTACATCTCAACCTGGAAGGTGCTGGAATTACTGTGGCCAAGCTCAGGAATCCCTTGCCAGGTTACAACGACGCGGTCGGCCAACTGCTGCCAGGTGACAGACCCGCCTGCGGAGGGATCAAAGTCGTTGAACAGGCAGGAAATACGCTTGATACTGAAATGGTCGGCGAACGATTCGCCGCCGTCATAATCGCCCTGGCCAAAGGTTATGTAGCCGTTGCTGCCGATGTAGAAGCTCGCAAAGCTGCTTCCAAAGATAGATACCGTTTTCTGCCCGGTTAAACTTACCAGCTTATGGCTGTCATCGCCAAGCACCAACTGCGTGCCCCCGGCAGGATCGGTTGGCAGCCGGCTAATCTCTCGCAGACAAGCGCCGTAGGATGTGCCGCCCCCAGAAGGAATGAACATAATCGCCTTATTTGATAGGTCGAAGAGATCATCACCGGAAAATTGCTCAGCGAAACTGCTAACCTGCAGTGGAAATTCGTCGGCCCCCACATCTACTGCTCCGCCCATAACACGGGGATCACCATCGACGTCCAGATCGTCCGGCCAAACAGTATCCACCGGGCCGCCTGCGTTAATACAGGGCGAATTCAAGGTCGAGTGAAAATCACCGGCATCGAGATCGACAAAACGCGGATTTGAGTCGAAGTTGCCGCGGGCGTCCGGCTCGTCTGGCTCGCTCGGCCAACCACCCACGCAGGAATATTCCACATCATCGAAGACGCCAACAAGGTTGCAATTAGGGTCTGTGCCATTTCCCCAAACGATGCAGTTGCTGATTAGGGCAGAGGTGACGTTGTCGCTTAGCACGATTCCGTAATCATTGCCCACTATCGTATCATTGCGAACAATCCCGCCAGAACTTGCCCCATCGAAATATAGTCCGATGGAGCTGTAACATATCAAGCAGTTCGCAATCACGGGCATACTGTTGCCGTAGACGTGTATCGCAATGTCTTCGCTGCCCTTTTCGTGGTCGCCCTCAATAATACAGCGGGCAATTGTAGGAGAACTATCGCTGACCAATATGTTCTTATCTTTTTGGGGAGTTATCGAGAACCCGCTTATTTCTGCCTCGGCCCCCGAGCAGTCGGGCCGGCGGAGAAAAATCGCCCCGCCAAATATCCGCGTTGCCTTTACCACATCCCAATCATTGGGCTGGGCGCTGCGGACTTTGACGACCTTGTACCCGTGCGCATCATAAAAACGCAGAATCTCAGGATACGAGCCTTCTTTAACCTCGATTACGTCGCCGGCGTCAGCCCCATCTATGGCATCTTGTATGAAGCAATAACAGTTGCCTGTGCGAGTGTTTTGCACCCGGTTCGGCGTATAAGTGAACCACCAGACCAATCCCTTAGTTATCTGGCCATCTGAGTCGATCTCATCGACACGCCAGTAGTATTTCTGTTTCGGCTCAAGAGCTTGCGGCTCGAAAAGTGCTTGCCCAAAAGTGCCCTTGAACACGCCCTGCGAATATCTATCCGCTGCCACTACCGCATCGCCGCGAGTGCCAAAGTAGACATCGTGCTGAACGGCCTGGTCGCCCGGCTGCCAAGTCAGTAGTAGCACCGGATAATCCGCAGCCGAGGAATCAACCGCGGGACTGGGATTCTTTGCGGCTTTGGGTGTAGGCTCGATGCCGCTCATCAGCCAGATTTGGTCGTGTATCCAGTTGGCGTACTCCATACGGCCGAGCCTGGGGCCTTCGCAGGGACCGCTCGCAAAACTCGCCAATTTCCAGTCTGCGCCGTCCTTGATAAACCAGGCGGCTGCCGAGTCCCACTTGCCCGCGTAGACCTCGTACTGGACGTAGTCGCCTCGGCCAACGGGGCTAAATGTCATATAGAGGCGGATGGGACTTGCCCATGATACGGTATTGCTGCCCCAATGGAGTTGGCCGGGGTGGATGAGAATGGGTGGGCTGTTGGACTGGGCGATAACTTCATCGCCTATTGATATTCTTTGAGGTCCGAAACTACCGATCATGATAGTCTTACCGAGTTCATCTTCTGCCGTGTAAATGTCGGCCCATCGGCTGAACTGGGCATCTTTTAAGTCATTATAGTCTTGCCGCTGCGGATTTCTTGCGTCCCCCGGATGCTGCGGATCCTCCCACTGGAGTTTCTTGACCTTGTATATCGCCATATCTGAATTTGCGTCGCCTCTACCCTCGACGAGTATGTAATCGGCGGTATCTTCTTGCCCGATGGACAATTTCTTGGAGACCTGGTCTTTCCAGTGGTTGGCTGTGATTATGAAGTTGGGGGCAATGACAGCAGCAGAAATCTGGGTGTACCCGTTATCTATGCGGGCCATACATTCTCTGGGCGGCATATCCGGCAGTTCCGTGGGCAACGGCCAGTCGACATCGTGACAAACGAGTCCCCAGGCTGCCGTACCGGCAAAGCCCAGCAATATCCATCCGATAATCATCTCTCGTCTTGCCATAAAGGTAAAAAGGTGAAACTGCGGAGTTCAATAGTTTTACACTTTACGCTTTAAGTTTTAGGTTTCCTAGTTGCGCCCGTTACAGGCGTTTGAGCCAATTCGCGGCAAAGGCGGCTAAATCCGCAAAGTCCAGGATACCATCCTGGTTCCAGTCAAGGCCCATATCGGCGGCGGCGTTACGCCAATTTGACGATAGCAGCGAAAAATCAGTCAAGTCTACCGTAGCCGAGCCATCCACATCGCCGAACAATATGCGGAACTCCATAGTATAAAAGCCATCTTCCGGATGCCCGTCGCTGTCGCGCAAGTTCTGCCCGGCGAAGGATGCAATTGAACTGCAGTCCAGCATAAGGTGATAAATGTCATCAGGCAGCGAGTCCCCAAAGTAACCGTCGGCATCCGTATCGAATTCAAGAGTAACACAATCCCACAACCTGGCATATTCAAGGCTTATCTGCTTGCCGGTAAGAACCGTGCCCCCTTTGGTTCCAATTATTTGAACACCATCAGGCGTGATTACCACATCATCGGTGAATGTCAGCTTTATCTGTGAGACGTTGGAGCGCTGCGTCTGGCCCCCGGCAACCTCCACGCCGGCAACGTACAAACCGGCATCGAGACCGCCTCCGGCTTCAAGCTCCATTATAGTCGTGTAGCGCTGCGTACCGCCGGGCGTGCCTATGATACGTATGGCATCGCCAACCGCGGGCAAGAATGTGAACACAATTTTCTGGTACATCTTGTGCTGGTCGAGTGCCGGCAACATCTGAAGATCGGCTGGGGCTATAAATCTGCCGGCACGCCGGACTTCCACCCGAAGGTCCTGGAAAAAACCGCCCTGGGCCTGGTCATCTTTATAGTAGGTATTGATCCCCTGCCAGATACGGTCGCCTTGCCAGAATGTCAGCGTATCGAACGTAACCGGGCTGGAGAAATTCAGTTGATACCAATCCTCTTGGGGCGGCTGGCTGGTCCACGAGTAGTAAGCCCTGTGCCCGTTGTAGGAATTGTCGGTTATGCCATCGATAATAGAGTTCAGGTTATAACGATCATTGTAAGTGTCAAATCGCTGGGTCGCAGCCGTAGGCGTAACTGTGATGCCGGCAGCAATCGCTTCAGCCACCAGACCCGCGGGCCCATTTGGGTCGGGCTTTTCAGGTTCAGGCTGGACCGAGCCAGCATCAGGGATGTGGTAGGCCTTTAGGAGTCCGCTGCCGGAAATGTGGCCGCCATTTTTTAGAATGTTTTGCCCGACAAGGTCGATCATACAGGCGGTAATGCCCGTTATAGTGTCGTATTGTGGATAGTATTTATTGGGATCCGGCAGGTATGGCCTACAAACATTCTTGTAGACATCGCCGCAAATGTTTGGGTCGGTAAGATCGGAGGGCAGACCCCTAAAGCCCTTGATTATGCCAATAAGCCCCCCTGCTGTTGCCGCGCTGCAATCGCAGTCCCATCCGGCTAATACCGCGATCTGCACCGTATCTTTGAAATCGCCCTGGCCATAAAGTACCGCAAGCACCGTTGCTCCGGCGTTGATTGTCGACTCGGCCCAGTTGTGATACCGGCCATAACTGCCTGAGCCCTGGTATTTTTCGTAGAGCTTGGAGCGAGTTGCTCGCCAATCCAAACTCCCGTCATTTGCATCCTCCATATACCAGCCAAGTACATCGGTTACCACCTGGTACGTTCGGCTCGTAGTCGGCACAGACGCAAGAGCCTCAGTCACAACGCTCGTAACATTTGGCTCGAAAAAAGCCGCCGCATACATCGCAGAGTGAAACTGGGCGGCGTGAACTGCAAAGCCGGTATTTGTGACATGGGCAAATTCCCCGGCAAGGTCAATCGCGGATTGCACCAGGCCCGGAGATATTGCCCCCAGCACCTCGGTCGTTATCTGGGAGTCAATTGAATACCAGTGCTCATTGTAAGCCCGACTTCCTGTATCGGACGGCAGGTAACCATCTGCCATCAAATACCACGCCTGTTTGTTCGCCAGGTACAAGCCGCAGGTGCCAATATGAGTTCGCCACTGCTGGGCAATTTCCGGGTAATTGCAGTCCAGGCCGTGCGTCTGCAGAATGTGCAGGGCGACATATTCCATGTCCGTGTCATCGTCAGCATCCCATTCCTGCCTTATCACCCAGGGAACAGCCGGAGCAGGATTGGGCGTAGAACCTGAATACTTGCCCTCGGTTTCCCTGCCTGCGTAGTTGCCTATAAGCTGGCCCAACCACATGCCCCTGAGCTTGTCACTGAGCTTGTAGGCGAAGATTACCTTTTCCGCCCTTGCTTGTTGACCCGCCTGTCCCGAGCCCAGCCGAGGGAGCAGCGGTATCAGCAATAGCGATAGAAACGAAATTGCGGTTATGTTGCGCAACGCGCTCATCTTCAACGCTCCTCACACGTACATTGTAGCATAATACAGCCTAGGAAGCGAGTTTTTGTTGTAACAGAACCATGCAAATATCGTCCTATTAGGCGCAAGACTCGCTTAGATAATAGACCGCGATGAGGCGATAAAATTCTGGAAACTTTTGACCGTTTTTGGTAAGATAGATACGATAATTTTGTGGTGCGTGGGGCGTGCTGTGTCGTGCGTTTTACGCACTACGCACTACCCAAAACCCAAGACGAAATATGGAGCAAACGACCGAGCAACGACTTAAAAACGCAGGAAGGCCCCAATCTGTCGATGAAAGCCAGTTGATCGCGCGCCTCGCCGGCGGATACAGCGAGCTAAAGCGGCAGATACACCGGGTTATAGTTGGCCAGGACAGCGTCATCGACTCGGTGCTCTGCTGTATGTTAGCCGGGGGTCACTGCATTGTGCAGGGCGTGCCAGGCCTGGCAAAGACCCTGATGGTGCACTCCATAGCCAGCGCGATGAACCTCAAATTCAATCGGATTCAGTTCACGCCCGACCTGATGCCCTCGGACATAACCGGCGC
>Ga0315280_10003492_pt1 | contig 24063 bp, 18 predicted proteins | sample YL17G06_40_MG_FD_203697 | JGI IMG/M metagenome (GOLD analysis project Ga0315280, IMG submission 203697) | Sediment microbial communities from Yellowstone Lake, YNP, Wyoming, USA - YL17G06_40 | ecosystem: Environmental > Aquatic > Freshwater > Lake > Sediment | place: USA: Wyoming | collected... | reverse complement strand
CTATGTCTTGGCACATTGTGTAAACTATGTCATGGCACTGCACACCCCTCCCGTCAAGGGCGGGGAAATTTTGATGTGAATAGTATTTGGGCAACATCCCCTCAACATTCAGTAAGCTCGCACGCGTTTGATCGTAGGGCGCAGCAAGCGGCGCCTCTACAGTGAGAAAAATTGTCACAAAAAGAAAAGCAGGGGCTGGGGGCCAGGGGCTTGGGGCTTGGAATCGGGACTGAAGTCTCTCGCATCCCGCGTTCCGCGGGACTTCGTCACGCGAGGCGTGACTCAGCAAATAAATTTCTTCTCAGCGAACTCCCTGTCCTGCGTAGCCTTGGCGGAGCAGGATGCGTCTTTGCGGTGAAAATAGATTTGTCCGCAGATCCGCCTCCGTCCCGCGATTACGCGGGACTACAGCGGACAAGCAAGAGTGTCTGCGCGGCTGAATCGCGACTAAAGTCGCTTCCGCCTTCGCTCCTCGGTATGCTCGGAGCTGCGGCGGACAAGAAAGTCGCTCGCCCAGAATCTGGTCAAGGGCGTGGCCTTGTCGGGGCCAGGGCGGCTCGCGCAGTTCAATCCTTGCGGAGCTTCGTAGGACAGGCGCGTTGCATTGTTGCCAGCTATTGTGGTAGAATTTTTTTATGAAGAAAATAACAAAAGCGGTTATTGGTCTGGTCTCGATTTTTTATGCGAGTTCGCTGTTTGCGCTCATTTACATCTGGCAGGACGAGAAAGGCGGGTACCAGATTTCGGACAGCATCTCCCAGGTGCCGAAGGAGTTGCGGGCTTTGATCGGCGAGAATCCGCCGGACAAAAAGGCAGAGGGGGGCATCGGCTACTGGCGGGACGACCGGGGCAATTTTCATTTTTTCCGGGTTGCCGCCTCGGTGGTGGAGCCTGAGAAGATCGAGCAGCTGGAAAAAACCAGCTATGATCCGGAGAAGGACATTGTTTTGCGGGGCAAGCCCAACCCGGAGGTTTTGACCGCGACGGTTGAAAAGGTGCTTACGCCGGACACGATTCTGCTGGGGAACGGCAAGCGTCTGAGGTATACGGGGGTTGCTTTTCCCGGGGAGCTTCCGCGCAACTGCGAAATCTACAACCGGGCGGTGGAATATGAGCGGGACCTGCTTGAGGGCAAGACGGTCAAGATTCTGTTTGACACCAGAAAGGAAGACAAGGCCGGCTGTATGCTGGGCCAGGTTTTTCTGGGCACCAACATCTTCGTGAATGCGGACCTGGTTTTGAAAGGATACGCGCAAATGAAAATCGAGCCGCCGAATCTTGAATACTTCAAGCTCTACCGCAAGCTGGAAAATTACGCCCGGCAGAAGCATCTGGGCATCTGGAAAGAGCTGAACAAGACATCACCATAATCTTGCGGCCAAAAAAGCCGCCTGGGCTTGAAAGCCGCATCAAGAAAAAAAATGAATCGCGGCCACGGCTGCTCGCACATTTGAATAGCCGCGGGCGCCAGCGCTGAGGCCGGGAGTTTTTGGGGGAACTTTGTGGAGGAACCCGGTGTCTGATTTTATGAGCGAAAAGAAAGACCCTTAATTTTCCTCTCCTTTCTTTAAAATGAAGCGCTCCGAGGTTCGGGGCGCTTTATTTTATGAGCCGCGGCATTTACCCCCTGCGGGATTACCAGGCAGTCAGGCTGGAAAATGCGGGGCCGCCCCAATTTAAAAGATTACATCTTCCTCAACCGGCCTGGTGCCCTTCCAGATTTTGAGCCGGACCCGGGGCTGGCCGGCGTCATAATCAATCTGGACATAGGTAGTCCTGAGGGTTCGGCCCAGGTTGGCGATATCAAGATGGATGATGTCGTTCCAGGTGCCGGCGTTGACATAAAGCTGGTCTTTGCCGATTTTACGGTATGCAGGCTTGTGGTCGTGTCCGAAAATGACGGTGTGATAGTCTCCTCTTTTCAGGATCTGAAGCGCGTATGCGGTCAAATTGGGAGTTATAGAGATGTCCTTGATTATGTGAAAACTGGTCAAGAGCGGATTTTTCTGGCCCGGCTTCCAGTCCAGGTGCCGGTTGAGGAAAAAGAGAATCAGTTTGAACAGAGCCGGCAAAGCGAAGCCCGGGTCAAGAATGAGCGCGGCCGCCAGATAAATGCCAAACGGCGCGACCCGGTCCACATAAGGCCGTTTGAGCTTGAGCCGATTCAAGTACTTGACGACAAAATAGGACCCCCAGGGAAGATTGACGATCGGCTCCTTAAGCCCGCTGCTAAGGAAAAGCTGGTTTAAGTCAAAGCGGTTGATGGTGTGATACTGCTGGCCGTGCTCCATATAAATCCCGTCAAATTTGTAGCTGAATCCTGGAAACCGTATCCTGGCGTCCAGGCACTGGTTCAGATAGTCGCGCACATCCGGCCAGAGCAGGCTGGGCTCGTGGTTGCCGTAGATGTAGGTCAGGGAGTGGCTGGGCGCGGCGATGAATTTTCTTAAGGAGTCGAAAATTTCCGGATGGCCGGCAATTATCCGTTTGACTTTTTCCAGAGAGCCTCTTTCGGTGATCGAGTCCGGCAGCTTCTCGTCATAGTCGACCTGAATGGTGTTGAGGAAATCGCCGTTGATGATCAGCTCGACCTCGGCCTTTCGGAAATCGCCGCTCGAGTAATAGTCCAGAAGCTGGATGAATTTCTCGTCGTAGATGAACTGCTCGAGCGGGTTCAAAGTGCCGTCATCCAGCCACCTTCCCCGGCCCAGATGAAAATCGCTTATTACCAGCTTGACCTTGCGCAAGAATCCTCCCGGTCATGCAACCTGGAATGAATTTGAAGATAGTCGTCTGCTCAATCTAAACATCGCCCTCTGCCAAAGTAGCTGGTTCTGAATACAGACGGACATTATCACTGTTAAACTCATATTTGACATCAACATACAATTTTTCAGTGTCTACGATTTTCCAATGCCGGCATTTATATACATTTTTTCCCGCTCGGCGTCCGGCAACGAGTATCTCGTAAGAAAGAACAAAATGATGGCCGTCCTGCGTAATTTTAAAATCACCTGACGGCGACAGAAAGAAGGAACGCTGGGTAGAGCCTATGTTCTTGATGTTGTATGTTTTGCATTCCAGATAGTTTGGCCTTTTATCTTTGTCCAAAAAGCAAATATCAGGATAGCCGGCGCTTTTTTTCTGGCCCGATTTGGAGCGAGGAGTCTCTGCTTCAAACCCGAACTCGAGCAGCGCATCCTTTACATAGCTTTCAATGTCATTTCCAACCTCATTGGGCCGGGGCCGGATTATAGGTTTTTCATTCACTCTTTTGCCAGCAAGTGCCGCTGCTTTTTTCAAGCCTTCTAGTAATTCCTTGTCGTGCTTGTCCTGCCAATCGAAAGGAATTATTGTGTGCCCGGAGATGGATTCAATTACAAGTTTAAACGGAATATTCTTGAGGGGCTTGAGCATTTGTTTGACTGCCGCTTCCAGTTTTCGAATATAAAATTCGTCCATCCAGACGCTCCTTGGCAGAACTACTTTCTAAAAATAACAATCCGGTTAGTATTGGTCCCTTTGGAATTATTCTTTATTCCCCAGATATTTGCGGTCTTGGTGAACTTCTGTTTGTTGATTACAATCCCTTTACATTCAAAACCGCTCTCTAATCCCGCGGGTACCACATATTCCTCAAGTTTAATTCTGCCCGACCTTACTTCGCCGACCTCAAAAGCAACCCAGCCCCTAGCTCTAGTTATTCGGTATAACTCCCTGAAATTATCCTGGATAAAACGGGACCAGGTTTGCACATCTTTCGCAATCGTAATTTGCCGGTTGATTTTATCCACATCGATCCCATTAAACCAGCATCTAAGCCAATTATCATCCGCATATTGGACAACATCCAAGAATGGCGGGGATGTGACGGTAAGCTGGACGCTTTCAGAATCAATTTCTTGAGTCTGCCGCGCATCCGAATTGAGAAATTGAGCGGAGCGCCCGCAGTCTCTCAAATCTTTTATCTCAGTTGTTGATAATTCTCTCATCAAACTTTTGGTCTTTTTCAAAATTATAGCTCTTGTATTTCTATACTCCGGCTCTTGCTCAAGTTCCCTATTAATCTTTTTTTGTCTTTCGGGCGAGAGCGCCTGGTTGGGCGGCAGCGTGTAAACCGAGAAAAAACCCAAAGAATGCCCGGTCAAACGATTGGTGGCAACCATACGAATCCAGGAGTCCGCTTCATCTTCTTTTCCCTCAGCCGCGCGCTCACTCAGATAATTTTTTAGAGAAACTATCTCCGCTTCTGTGTCTGGATGATAAAACATTGACAAGTCAATATCGGCCTTGCATTTTTTCGAAAACGGAATGCTTTCTAGGCGTTTTTCAACTTCTGAAAGCTTGGGGATAAAGAATCGTGGCCGGGAGAGTATTGTGCTTAGAGGGTTAATATCATTCAGTATGACTTTTCTTTCTAGGAGTCCTGCTTCCAGCCCGGTTGTCCCTCTGCCGCTGAAGGGGTCATAGACCACATCCCTCTTTTCGGTAAAAAGTTTAATAAAGAACCGCGGAAGTTGAGCCTTGAAGCAAGCGCGGTAGGAGATTTCGTGGATGGAGGATGACTGCCTTTGCTTGGAAGTCCAAAACTCGTTTGCGAAGACAGGAATGGCAATTCCCTTTAAGATTATTTGCTCAAATTGGGTCTTGCCCTCATCAGAGACGGCAAAAAGCCTTCCCTGATCCTGGATGCTAAACTGGGCAAGAAAATTATTCAGGCTCTTTTCCATTGCTACCGCAATATTATATCATTCCCGAAAAACAAAAACACCTAAAAAGCTAACACCTTTCAAAACATCTCTGGCCGAAAAGAAATGCCCGCTACTCTTCCGCGATCCCCGCGAGCGGGATGCCGGTCTAAGTCCCGGACATCGGTTTTTGCGAAACCGGTTTTTTCATCATAATTCTCCAGGTTACTTTCAAAATCAGAGATCAAGGAATATAATTCCCTCCTAACCGCTTCGGTATTTCCGTATCGCCGCCAATTGTGAAGTATCCCTTTATATTTCTGTCCAATTTTTAACTGAATATCATTAGGAAGGACGGGAATCAGCAAGGATAATAGGCCGTTTTTATTTATGCTTACAGTTCCCACACCGTGTTTTAAAAGATTGATCGAGTCGTAGCCAAACTTGGTTTTTAAATACACAACCAAAAAATAAGGGTCTATATCTTTTACTCTAAAAATATGCAAATAATCCGTGGCTTGCCCTTCCTCTTCTTTCGTATCAACAATGGCGACTCTGCCAGCGCATCCAACCCCGACCCTGACAAAAACTATATCGCCGACTTTGGCGAGAGCATCGGCAAAATACATTTTGCCGGAGGGTTCAATAAATTTTTCATCTTTTTTATAATCGATTCCGATTTCGGTGATATTTGTGGCATGAAGAAATCTCAAACCTGATCTGGAGAACTTCCTGTCCTGCCCATAGCGAGTTTTCCCGGTTTTGCAATAAATTACGAAATCTCTCAACGGTCTAAAGTCAAGTCCTTTTTTAGTGAATGCTTTGAGGGCGGAATTCTCTAAATAATGATGATAGTAGTAATCCATCCTATTTAAAAGATTTTTGGCTTCCACTTTTATTCTGCCGTTTGCCTGGCCGTTTCCATCAAGGTGGGTGACTGGGACTAAATAATTTAAAATTTTCATACCGCGTTTCTGTAAAATAAGGATGCTGGTCTTGGCTGATGTATTTTCAAAAACATTCCTCGGGAGACTGATTATTCGCACAATTTTCGTTTCTTGCAGTATGAATTCTCTGACATATTGGTACTGCGGATTGGAGAGAATGCTGTCAGGCAGGACTATTACTATAAAGCCTCCTTCCCTGGCCAAATCTATGAACCTCTCAATGAAAAGAACTTCTATGGCACGGCTTTTTGTCATCTTGCCGTTCTTGTATGCCAGCCGGAAATTCGCGAGTATATCCACGGAGTCAACACGATTGAACCAGCTGCTGAATGGAGGGTTGCCGGCGACCAGGTCAAAACCTTTACCAGAAGGCATAGCCCTTATACCTGGAATTTCAAAAGGGCTCTTCGATAGCGTGTCTGCGCAATAGAACTGAGCATTTTTCAGGTTCAGATTTTTAAGCCTTTTTATTATAGAGTTGTCAATATCAATTCCGAAAAGCTTCGCATTCCGCCAAACCTTCGAGGCGGCGCGAAGAAACGCACCTTCACCTACAGCCGGATCAATAACACTCTTAATAGCTGCATGAGACAGACAGGCGAGGGCTTTTTCAACCGCAAATTCGGGGGTAAAGTATTGATTGTGCTTTTTCCTGTTAGGATGGCGGCGCGCTTCGTCTTCTCTGCAATCAAACAAGGCTTTCGAGCTTTCCATCGTGCGCTCCCACAAAATTATAGATGAAAATTTTTAAAAGTAAAGTAGATTAAATATTCAGAAACCAGTAATCTTGCTCCTTAACACCCAAGGCGGGTTTCGATTTTTTATCCGGGCGGTTTTTCAAGTTCGAAGGCAGGGTTGTTGGCCGGGCTTGTTCAAGACTAGGATGGCAATTCGCGGGATTTTGGATTGGAAGGCTATTTATGATAACTTAAACCCATGCCCAGGAGAGCTTTGGAGAAGTTGATTGAGCAGGCGGGGTTGACTTTGGAGCTGGTCAGAGATTTGGGGATAAAGGAGCTTGAGCGGGACAAGGTTGAGCCGGTTCGGGCCCAAAAGCTGGCTCAGCTCAGGAGGCTCAAGGAAAATGAGATCGGTGATTGCGTTCGGTGCAAGCTTTCCAAGTCCAGGACTTTGATCGTGTTCGGGGAAGGGAATCCTAACGCGAAGATTTTTTTTGTGGGCGAGGGGCCGGGGGAGAAAGAAGACGAAAGCGGAAGGCCGTTTGTGGGTCCGGCGGGAAGAATTCTCACGGACATAATTGAGAAGGGAATGAGAATTCCCCGCAGCAGTGTTTATATTGGCAACATTGTGAAATGCCGTCCTCCCAAGAACCGCGACCCGGAGCCGGAGGAGATCGAATCCTGCCGCGGCTTTCTGGAAAAGCAGATAAAGATTGTAAGGCCGAAAGTGATCATTGCTCTGGGCAAGGTTGCGGCTCAGTTTTTGTTCAAGACCCAGGAGCCGATCAGCCGGCTGAGGGGGACCTGGGGTGATTTTTTAGGCATCCCGGTTATGCCCACCTATCATCCTGCTTATTTGCTTCATAACCCGGGCGGCAAGCGCGAGGTTTGGAGCGACATTAAAAAGGTGCTTAATTATTTGAAAGAGGAGAAGTGATGAGAGGAAAGCGATTTTTTCTGGCCGTAGTTTTGTCAGCCGCGGTTTTGGTCTGGGCTGCGCCTGGGTCCGGAAGCAAAATTTACCGGCTCAAGATTGACGGCATCATTGACAACGCGATTCAGGATTATGTGGGAAAAGGAATAGACAAGGCCGAGGCGGACAAGGCCGCGGCTGTCATCATCACTCTTGACACCCCGGGCGGGCTGCTCGAATCAACCAAAAAGATTGTGCAGAGATTTCTGGTCAGCAAGGTGCCGGTAGTGGTTTATGTATATCCCAAGGGAGCGAGCGCGACCAGCGCGGGGATGATGATCACGGTGGGCGCGAATCTGGCGGTGATGGCTCCGGGCACGAACATCGGCGCGTCGCATCCGGTGATGATGCCTTTCGGGATGCAGTATCAGCCGATCCCGGAAGAGGATGTGATGATGAAGAAGGCCACCCAGGACACGGTTGGCTGGGTGCGGTCGATCTGCGAGGTTAGGGGAAGGAACGCGGACTGGGCGGAGAGTGCGGTTAGGGAAAGCTCATCGATCACCGCGCTCGAGGCTGAGAAGCTCAAGGTGATTGACGCGGTGGTTGACGACCCGGACGCGCTTGTCAAGTGGCTTGATGGCCGGAGCGTGAAGCTTTCAAAGAATGAGGTTGTAAAGATCGACACCGAAGGAGCGGTGGTTGAGGATATTTCAATGAAAGTGGGGGAGATGCTCCAGCACATCATCAACAACCCGAATGTGATTCTGGTTTTGCTGCTTTTAGGCGCTCTGGGGATTGCGATCGAGTTCAAGGCTCCGGGGTTGATCTTTCCCGGTCTGATCGGCGCGGCCTGCATCCTGGTTGCGCTTCTTGCGCCCAGCCTGCCGATCAATTATATTGGAGTTATACTGATTGCCATCGGCATCGGCCTGTTGATTGCGGAGCTTATGATCGTAAGCCATGGGCTGCTCTCAATTAGCGGGATTATTTTCCTGGTTTACGGCGCGCTTATGCTTTTCCAGACCGAAAGGAGTTGGAATGTGAGGGTGAGCTGGTCGATTTTGATACCGCTTGTCGCCTTCGTGGTGATTGTGATCTTGTTCGTGGGGGAGCGCGTGATCCAGGCGCACCGGAAGAAAGTGGAGACCGGCGAAGAGGGTATGAAAGGCTTGGCGGGAAAGGCAGAGACGGACTTGAATCCCTCGGGCAAGGTAATTGTTGACGGCGAGTGGTGGGACGCGGAAAGCGTTGAGGGCGAGATCAAGGCCGGGGACAAAATAGTGGTTGAAGGTATGGACAAGTTTACGCTCAAGGTAAAAAAACAGCGCTAACAACTTAATCCAAGGAGGGAAAAATGGGAGGGACAATAGTCGGAATCATTCTGCTGGTGATCTTCGGGTTGATCATCCTGGGGATGATGGTCAAAATCCTGAACGAGTATGAGCGCGCGGTGGTTTTCAGGCTGGGGAGAACTTTGGCGGCTCCCAAAGGGCCGGGATTGATTCTTTTGATACCAGTCGTGGACCGGCCGGTGAGAGTCAGCCTCAGAACCGTGGTCTTGGATGTTCCTCCCCAGGATGTCATCACCAGGGACAATGTGACGCTCAAGGTCAGCGCGGTGGTTTATTTCCGGGTGATGGACCCGCTTAAAGCCATAATCCAGGTTGAGAACTACCTCTATGCGACCAGCCAGCTGGCCCAGACCACGCTTCGGTCAGTGCTGGGCCAGGCCGTTCTTGACGAGATACTTTCCGCAAGAGACAAGCTGAACCAGGAGCTGCAAAGCATCCTTGACAACCACACAGTTCCGTGGGGAGTCAAGGTCAGCTCGGTTGAGATCAAGCATGTTGACCTTCCCCAGGAAATGCAAAGAGCGATGGCCCGGCAGGCCGAGGCCGAGCGGGAGAGAAGGGCCAAGATCATTCACGCCGAGGGAGAGCTTCAAGCTTCCGCGAAATTGCACGAGGCCGCGGATGTCATTTCTCTAAATCCGACCGCGATCCAGCTCCGCTATTTGCAGGCACTGACCGAGATCGCTGCGGAAAATAATTCCACCATCATTTTCCCGCTTCCGATCGAAATGCTTAAAGCATTTGTGCCGGCCCTTTCCAAAGGGGAGCAAAAAAGTTAAGAGGGGAATAAGCAATGGCTCTATTCAGGAAGAAAGCATCGCCGGAGCAGCCAGGAGATGAATCCACGACAGAAGCGCGGGTCATCAAAGGGCCGAGCTGCGTCTACTGGGTAATTGCAATCGCGCTGGCTGCCGCGATCATCGCGGGGCTGGTTCTGACTATGAAAAAAGTTGAAGCCGACCAGGTGGGTTTGAGAGTGGTGAAGCTGGGCCTCGGCATCTGGGACGAGGGCACCGGGCACGCCAAACCGCTTCCGCCCGGCTGGCACCCGCTCCTTCCCTGGTTCCACGAGTTTGCGGTTTACCAGAAAAATATTCAGACCTTTGAGATGACCTCGAAAAGCGGCGGGATCAGGAAACCGGATTATCACTCGCTGGAAATAAGAACCTCGGACGGCTATAAGGTCAATGTCGACCTCACAATTTTTTACAATGTCCTTGAGAGCCGGGCTGGCCTGGTGCGCTCTTTTTACCGGGATGATCAGGAGATCAAGGAAAAGGGAATCCAGGCGGTGGCTCCGGGTATTATCCAGAGCAAACTCAGCGAGCTGGCGTACGCGCAGGATTTTTACAACTCTGAACTAAGGATGGAAAAGTCGCAGGACGCGGTTCTGGCGCTCAACAAAATCTTTTTCAGCCAGGGCCTGGAGATTCGGGACATAATGATCCGCGATTTCGAGTTCCCGCAGGAGTATGAAGCGGCCATCCTGAGCAAAGTGCTGGCCGAGCAGCTTAAACGGGTACAGGAATCGCTGGCCAGGGCGGCTGAGTCCGAGGCGGTCTGGAAAAAGACGATTGCGGAGGCGGATGCGGCCGCGACCGTTGAGAGGACCAGGGGCCAGGCCGAGGCCAGGAAAACCGAATCCGAAGGCGAGCGTGCGAAAACGGAAATGGTGGCTGAGGGCGACAAGGCCAAACTTTTGGCCGAGGGAAGAGGCAAAGGCAGGCTGGCCCAGGCCTTGTCCGGTCCGGGGGGAAAGGTTTATGTCGGGCTGGAATACACAAAAGTCCTGGAGGGACTGGAACTTTTAATTCTTCCGGCCGGGAAAAACGGAATCAATCCGCTGGATGCGGAGCAGATGCTTCGCTCGCTTGAGACCAAATAACAGGGGGAGCAGATGAGGCGCGCATCGGGTTTTATTTTCGGCTTTTTGTTTTTGGGGCTTTTGGCCGAAGGCTGTGTCCAGGTTCAGGGGGACGAGGCGGGGGTGCGGGTGTTCAACATTTACCAAGGGGTGGAGAGTTCCGCAAAAACCACCGGCACCTATTTCTATATCCCGGGCCTGTTTGACTTCTACTTTTTCCCGAAGACCCAGCAAAAGCTGGAGATGGTTGAATCTGAAATTGCTCCCGCGGCGCCCGCCGCGGCCGCAAAAAAGGAAGCGGTTTTTGCCCAAAAGGGCCTGGAGCTGGAGTTGTCCCGGGTTGAAGAGCAAATGCGGCAGATTCAGCAAATTCAGGTAGTTCCTCATAAGCTGGCCGAGGGCAGACAAAATGTGAGACTCAAGACCGCGGACGGCAACGACATCTGGGCCGATGTCACGGTGACCTATCAGATTATTGAACAACTGGCCCCGGTCCTGGTGCAAAAAGTGGGCGTGAGTATGACGGAGGTTGAGAGGCTGGTGGGAATGGAGTCCAGAGGCGTTATTCGCCAGGTCTTCGGCGAACTCGAGACCAGGGATTTCTACCAGGCTAAAGAGCGCGAGGCGAAAATAGAAAGCGCGCAGGACCTTCTTAATAAGAAGCTCAATCCTTTGGGGATCAGGATCAATAATTTGACGATAAACCAGTTCCGGTTCCTGCCCGAATACGAAGACCTGCTCCGGGCGCGAGCGCTGGCCGACCAAAAGCAACAGGAGTTTGCCGAGCTCACGCTTGCCGCGCAAAAAGAAAAAGAAGCCAAGGTGGCCAAGGCCAAGGGAGACGCGGAGGCGATGAAAGCTCTGGCCCAGGGCAGAAGCGAGAGCTTAAAACTGGAAGGTGAGGCCGAGCTTTACGCCCGGCGACAGGAGGCCTCAGCGACTGAGGCGAAGCTTAGCAAAGAAGCCGAAGGCCTGAGGACTCTGGTGCAAGGCCTTGCCGGGCAGGGGGGAGACAACCTGGTGGCCAGAGAAACCGCGCGGATGCTTTCAGGAAAGCGGCTGATTATGATTCCGGGCGAGAGCGGCAACATCAACATTATGAACTTGAATGATTTATTAAAGGACCTGGGCTATCTGAAACTGGCGGAAAAGCCCGAGCAAAAAACCGACGCTTCCTCCAGCCCCGGCAATAAGTAATGGGATCGTTCTCCGGCAACATCCCGATAATAAAAAGCTATAATCTTATATGGGCGCGGGTCATTTCAGGCACATTTCTGAAGGCAGATTCCCTGGCCGGCGCTTTTCCCGCGGAATTGACCTGGTTCACAAGATGAGGCCGTCATATGTTCAACTGCTGCTCATTCCTGCCCGGGCTGAAATTCTCAGCCTGGCGGATTTTAAAGAGAAAAAAATTGGTTTCAACAGCAAAGAAAGCGTGTTATAATCTTTTCTGAGCAGGGAGATGGCGGCTGATGAGCCTGCATTCATTTGCAAGGACCTCGGCTCAAATGGCGAAGGCGAAAGAGGGAAGGCAACATTTTTAAGCCGTTGACGAGCTATCGTCCCTTAGGAAACCAGCTCAGATTAGAAAGAGATAAATTTGGGGTGTTAAGTCTGGGCGCATTGCCCGGTAAACAGGCTTGTTTGATGGCTGTGATATTTGGCTGAAAAGCCGGCAGCTTAAACCTTGGAAGCAGGAGAGAGACAGTAAAATATGAGCAGGTTGTCGATAGCCGGCGGGCACCAGCGGCAGCAGGAACTGGTTGTCGCGTTCTTCATAATTATTATAGCTATGATCGGCATTTTGCTATTCGTCCAGGAGAAGGTTATTTATTACATAGCAGGGGTTTTAGCTTTTGCGGCCATCCTCTGGTGCCAATTCAAGAGCAAGCGCTGGGTTTATCTGACTTTTCTCTCTATCCCATTTTCTCCTTCCATACCGCTCTATCAAATGCGCTATACCATTACTGCCGAGCTGAGCGATTTCGTGGTCCTGGCCACCCTGTTCGTCTTCCTTTTGAATTATTTCATGGGGGAGGTCAGGAGGAAGCCGTATGACAGCTATATAATGATTCCGCTTGCAGGATATATTTTGATCTGCGCGCTGTCCTCATTGCTGGGCTACTATATTCTTAATGCCCTCGGCCATCTGTTCAAATGGACCGGCTATGCTTTTCTGTATATAGTTATTTTCAAAACTTTCAATACAAAAGAGGATTTTATAAATCTATTAAGAGTAATAATCGTGGCATTCGGCCTGGGATCGCTGGTTACTATTTTTAATTATGGCGCGGTCGCATCGGGCGGCCCAGAAGTACATCGAGTCGGAGGCTTGTTCGAGGGATTAAATGCTTACGGCGTTCTTCTGGCCCTGGTCCTTGTCTTTTATTTCAACCTGATTCTTCAAAAAAAGGCCAAAGAGATATTCCCCAACTGGGTGGTGATTTCCTTTTGCGCGACGATTTTGCTGGCGCTGGTTGCCACCTTTTCACGCACCGCCTGGGTTGGATTACTAGGAAGCCTTGTCGCGATTTTCTTCATAAGGGGGCGAAGGCACATCGCCATCGTACTGATGTTTCTCACTCTCCTGGCTTTTTGGGCTTTGGGCAAGCCGGTTGAAACAAGGCTGGAAGCGACCATTGAAAAACCTTCGGAGATTTTGCCATTTGACCTGGGCGACAGGGATCAAATATGGAAAGCCGCCTGGGCAAAGTCAAAGCGTTCATTTTTCTTCGGGGTTGGTTATTCGAACTTCCAGTTGGTAAGGATGGGCACGACCGCGCATAATCAGTACCTGGCGATCCTGGGCGATTCCGGGGTCTTTGCCCTGGCCGCGTTCATATTCTTTCTAGTCCGGTTATTCAGGGCCAATCTTTATCTATGGCGGAATCACCCGCTGCCTTTCTTTCAAGAATGCGCTTTCGGCTGCTGGGTCGTCTTTTGCATGACCATAGTCCTGTCAATGACTGGCGAATACTTTCAGGTGGTTATTGCTCATCTTATGGCCTTTTACGCCTGCGCGCGGCTGTCATTTCAAATGATTAGTGAAAATAACAGGCCGGCAAGAGCGGCGCCGGCGACAGTTCCCATCGGTTACAAATATCTATGGAACCGTCAATAATACCTGGCCGGATAAGTGCCGTCACGGGAATGCCAATCCTTTGAGCCGGAAACCGGGTTTTAAGATATGTCAGCTTATCTGCCTGTTAAGCCGCTATCCGGTCAAATTCGCGGTCTGGGACTCCCGCATGACAACCGCAGATCTTATCGAATGATTGCAGGCAAATAATGGCGGCCAATTTACCGAGATACTTCCGAAACTCCTTTAAAAACGACCCGCTCTTTTCGCTGTTTCTGGTTTTTATCTTCGCAGCGCCCATTATGATAACGCCGGACCTGCCCCTCTTAAGGCAAAGATGCCAGCTTTCCGAGCTGATTTTTATCTTCCTCTTTGTCCTCCTCGCCGCCCAAATAATCAAAAATCGAAAATGGCCGTTCCAGCCGAGCATCGCGGTCATCGTGCTCATAAACCTGGCCTTTATGTTCCTTTCCCTGCTCCGCATGGACAGGGATGCCTGGCTGGCCGGAGCTTTTGAGATAGCAGTGCAGGCCTATTTGTTCCTGGTCTTTTTTGTCGCGGCTTACATCGTCCAGACTCGCAAACAAATCGCCCCAATATTTTCCGCCTGGGGATGGTCTCTGGTAATGGTTTTGGTTTTCGGCCTTGTCGGGCTTTTGCTCTATGCCGCGGGCCTGCACCAAAATCCCTTCATCGGAATGGGAGGCCTGGAATACAACTTCCCGGCCACGGACTGGCCCCGGGTGACCAGCACCTTCCGGCACGGCACCTACCTGGCCAATTTTATGGCGCCGAGTTTTTTCTTCCTGGCTTATCTTCGAGACCACGAGCACAAATGGCTGGGAAAGGCAAGCTGGTTTCGGGTCTGGACTTTACTTTTCGTTGCCGTCGGAATCTTCACCATCTCGCGGTCCTTTTTAATCTGGCTCGCGGTTTTAATACCCTGGCTCGTGTTCATCACCCGGAAAGACCGCCTGACCCGAATCCTGGCGATGGCAACATCGATCGCCATCCTTGTCTTTGTCGCTCTGATCACGATCTGGGTCATATTCCCGCTCAATTTCCACCTTGACCATAACCGCAAACAATTGACCGTCACCTTGTCAACCCGTCCCTCGCCCCGAATGGAAATGTGGACTCAAGCGGCGGCGGTAATCAAGAAAAGTCCCGTGTGGGGGAGGAACCTGGTGGAGGCCACAGGCCCGGCCTGGGTCGCGGGCAGATATTTTCCCAAAGGGGTCGAGGCGCATAACACCTTTTTACAGCTTTGGGCCACGCGCGGAATTTTCGGCCTGCTGAGTTACCTGGCATTCATCGCTCTTGCCGTCAAAGCCGGCTTGAGGCGTCCGCTAAAGCCTGAACACAAATTCCTCGTCCCGGCAATTGTTTCCCTCTTTATTATCTTTTTCCTCGACCATATGATCCACCCGCGCTTCACTTATCTCCTGCTCGGCTTGTTCGCCGGCATGGGAAACCGACCGACTGACGCTGATCCCTGACCCCTCCCTAAACCTCAGCCCCTCTCGCCGAGTTGGAATTTTTGAAGCAGGGATCTCTTTATGGCCGGCATTGATTAAAGAATCGCAGCTAACTTGTCCGCTATTGTCCAGCGTCTTCGCAGGACGAAGGCGGAAGCCGCCCAAACATTTATACGAACGCTCTTATGCCGGTCAGGTGCTGGCCGAGGATGAGCTGCTGGATTTGGCTGGTGCCCTCGTAGAGGGTTGCGACTCTGGCATCCCGCAGGTATCTTTCGACCGGGTATTCGTTTGAGTATCCGTATCCTCCGTGCACCTGGATGGACCGGTTCGCGCATCTTATAGCGGCCTCGGAGGCAAAATATTTCGCGGTAGAGGTTTCGATGGTTGAGTTTTGTCCTCGATTTTTCGCGTGCCCCGCGCGCCAGACCAGCATCCTCGCGGCCTGGGTATCGACCTCGGTGTCCGCGATCAAGGCCTGGACCAGCTGGAAGCTGGCGATGGGTTTTCCGAACTGATGGCGCTCCTTTGCATAGCTCACCGATGCTTCAAGCGACGCCTGGCAAATACCCACGCACCCGGCTGCCACGCTGTATCTGCCGCCGTCGAGCGCGTTCATCGCCACCTTGAACCCGTCCCCGACCTTTCCCAGCATATTTTTGGCCGGCACCCGCACATCTTCCAGGATAAGCTCAGCTGTGTTTGCGCTTTTCAGCCCGAGCTTGCCGTGGATGTCTTTGCTTGAGAATCCCGGGGTTTTGGTGGGAACAATGAATGCGGCCATACCGCGGTGTTTCTTCTCGGGTTCGGCCTGCGCAATGATGAGGGCGATGTCCGCGATGCCTCCGTTGGAAATCCACATCTTGGTGCCGTTAAGAATCCAGTGATTTCCGTCCTTGACCGCGCGGGTTTTGATTGAAGCCGCATCGCTTCCCGCGTCCGGCTCGGTCAGGCCGAAGCAGCCGATCCACTGGCCCGAGGCCATTTTGGGGAGAATCTCGCGCTTTAAATCCTCTGTTCCCCATTGCAGGAGTGTAAGCTGAACCAGGCTGATATGGACCGAGAGCACGGTTCGCACCGAGGAGCAAGCGCGGCCGATCTCCTCGGTGAGAATCGCGTAGGCGATGTAATCCATTCCCGGCCCGCCGTATTCAGGAGGAACCGGTCCTGCCAGGTATCCGAGTGGAGACATTTTTTTCACTATCTCCGACGGGAAACGCTCATGCTCGTCGTTCTCCCGCGCGACCGGGACTATTTCCTTGTCCGCAAACTTTCGCGCGGCTTCCTTTATCGCGCGCTGCTCTTCGCTCAGCTCAAAATCCATTGCCATCCTCCCGAACTGTTTTTGTGAACTCAGGAAAAGGCAGCTATCCCTTCAACACCGCGCGGGGCACCATCCGCGCGACCGGAGCGGCAAGCCCCGCCCTAACCACGGATTCGATCACCAGGTCAATGTCCTTGTATGCCTGGGGCGCTTCTTCCTTGACCGAGCGCCGGTCTTCCGCGATCAGGTAAATGCCTTTCATACTTCTTTGAAATTCATCGTCGCTGACCGCAGCCGCGCGGTGTTTTTTGCCGCGCGCCTCGGTTCTGCTCATCACCCTTCCCGCGCCGTGGTTAACGCTGGAAAGAGTCAGCTCGCTTTGGTCTTTTCCGGCCAGGAAATAGCTTGCGGTTCCCATTGAACCCGGGATCAGAACTGGCTGGCCGCTGTCCGCGAAAATTGTCCCCTGCATCCGCTTAGGCCCGAACGCCCGGGTTGCGCCTTTTCGGTGCACGAGCAGGTCCTGGCCTTTGTGATTCTCATCCTTGGCGATGTTATGCGCCACATCGTAAATCAGCCGGATCGACACCTCGCCCAGAATTTCCCTGATCGCTCCCTTGACCAGAACCGCCATCAGTTGCCGGTTGCAGAAAGCAAAGTTGGCAGCCGCGCTCATCGCCGCCAGATAATTCTGCCCTTCTTTGCTGTCAAGCGGTAAAAAGCAAAGCTGGTTATTGGGCTGGCAGCCTCCCGCGGCGTCGTCAAACTTGCGGGCCAGCTTCATATAATCGTCCCCGCACTGGTGGCCGAACCCGCGGCTGCCGGAATGAATCATCATAACAAACTGGCCCTCAAAAATCCCGAAGCGCTGAGCCAGCTTCTCATCGTACACACGCTGCACTTCCTGAAGCTCGATGAAATGGTTGCCGCCTCCCAGGGTGCCGAGCTGGTCAATACCCCGTCCTATCGCGGTTTCGCTAACCTTGCCCGCGTCCCCGGGCATAGAGCCTTGGGCTTCGATCCGGGCCAGAACCTCTTTCTCCTCGTCATCATTCCAATAGTTCCACACCCGGTGCCCGGATTTTTTTATCTGGATCAGGCCGGACACGCCGCTATCAAGGATGAGCTCAAAATCAGACCTCTTAAGCTCAACATTGCTTTTGCCTTCCCCGAGCGGGATTAAATTGTGAATCCGGTCAGCTATGGTTTTTACATCAACATCCTTGATCAAAAGCGGCGTGGTCATAAGCCTCATCCCGCAGTTTATGTCATAACCGACCGCAGCCGGAACCACCATATTTTTCAGCCCGACCACGCACCCGATCGGGACCCCGTATCCCTTGTGAATGTCCGGCATCCCCCAGACCTCAACCGCGCCCGGGAGCCTGCATGCGTCTTTGAGCTGCTGCAGCGCTCCACCTTCGATGTCAATCCCTTCCCGGGCAAGAATATGGGCCGGGATCTGCATCCCGTTTTCCCGCTCAATCAAGAGGATGTTCTCGTCAACCCTTTTCATCGCCGTCCAGACTTAGCATAAACTTTTTTGGCCTCAATCTCAAAGCCAAGCGGGCAAAGCCCTTGGCGCAGCCGAGTGCCGCCCCTTCCCGGGATCTGTGCGGGAAAGCGCGTGTCCGTGCCTCGGCAAATTATTTTTTAAATGCCTTAGAGCTTCCGCATTGAAAAACCGGAGGTCTCCGGACGCGCTTCGAAAAACTTGAGCCGCGGAACCTGCTTCCGCGGCTCCGCGGCTCTTGTTTCTCTAATTTTTATGCGCAGTTACTTGGTTTTGGTTCCCTTTTTCTCCACTTTCTTTACCTGTTTCTGCGCTTCCATGCACTTCCCGGCTTTCTTGTTCTCTTCCGAGCATGTTTCCTTGCACCTGCCGGCTTTCCTGTCATTTTCAAGGCAAGTGCACTTTCCGGCCTTCTTTCTCTCGGCAGTGCACTTTACCCTGGTTTTGTCCTGAATTTTTTGGTTCAGGTCACTGCAGCCTTCCTTAAAACGCACCCACGCGCCTTTCTTGTTCTTGGCAGCCGCCTTCTTTTTCGTTTGCTTTTGCTCCTGCTTCGGCTTTGCGGCCGCGGCGTAAACCGGCCCCGCGCTCACAGCCACAAAGGCAACCAGGATGATGCCCACGATAAGTCTTTTCATTTTTCCCCTCCTTGATTTTAGACTTTAATTTAAAACCTTAAACCCAACCTAACTATCTCCGGGTTCCTTGCAGAGCCCATCGGCCAGCTATTATACCGCGTTTGCCGCGGAATGCAAGAAAGAGCACCAGAAAAATTCGTTTCCCTATTTTAACCCCCTGAGCATTAAATAGCAAATTCAAACACCCCATTTGAACAGAAATATTTGCTTTGCGCATTCCGCCCTAATTTAAGCGGCTACGCGACCGTAACCTCCTTGCAAAGATAAACATCCTGGATCGCGTGCAGCAACTCAACGCCATCCTTCATCGGCTTCTGGAAGGCCTTGCGGCCTGAGATAAGTCCCATTCCTCCCGCGCGCTTGTTGATCACCGCGGTGCGAACCGCGTCCTCCAAATCGTTCTTGCCCGACGCGCCTCCCGAGTTGATCAGCCCCACCCTCCCCATATAGCAGTTCGCAACCTGCCACCGGGTCCATTCAATCGGATGGTCCGGCGCCAGCTTCTCATAAACCAGCTTGGATGTTTTGCCGAACTTGATGGCGTTAAACCCGTTGTTGTTCTCCGGCTGTTTCTGCTTGACAATGTCCGCCTCAATGGTCACGCCCAGGTGATTGCCCTGGCCGGTAAGATCAGCCGAGGCCTCGTAGTTCTTGCCGTCCTTGGTGAACGCGGGATTGCGGAGATAGCACCAGAGAATGCAGACCATCCCCAGCTTGTGCGCCTGCTCAAACGCGGCCGAGATCTCCACAATCTGCCGCCGGCTCTGCTCAGACCCGAAATAAATCGTCGCGCCCGCGGCAACCGCGCCCATATCAAACGCCTGCTCAACCGAAGCGAATAAAGTCTGGTCGTGCGCCTCCGGATAGGTGAGGAGCTCGTTGTGGTTGATCTTCAAAATCATCGGTATCTTGTGCGCATACTTCCGGGCCACCGCGCCGAGAACCCCGAGTGTTGACGCCACCGCGTTGCACCCGCCCTCAATCGCCAGCTTGACTATGTTCTCCGGGTCAAAATACTCGGGCGCAGGAGCAAAAGCAGACGCGCCTGAATGCTCAATACCCTGGTCAACCGGAAGGATGGAAAGATAGCCTGTGCCCGCAAGTCTTCCGGTGTTGAAAATCATCTGCAAATTGCGCAGAACAGCCGCGGAACGGTCAGTCTGGACAAAAATCCGGTCCACAAAGTCAGGCCCGGGCAAATGAAGCATTCCCTTGGGGATGCCCTTGCACTTGTATTCCAGCAAAGACTTCGCATCAGCCCCCAAAAGCTTCTCTATCTTATCGATCATTGTCCCCTCCTATGGCTCGATGCCCTTGCGCCTTCCACTATAGTGAATTTCATCAACCTTTTCAAGCAAGTGCGGCTTCACCGCTGAGACGCAGAGGGCGCAGAGAAGAAAATCTTTTTTGCTGAGGCTCGAAGAGCCGAAGTCCCGAGCAAAGCGGAATCCGCCATAGCGCCCGGAAGAGCGCAGGTAAAACCAGTTAAGATTTTCAGCCCGGAAGGTTTCTATTCAGTTTTCGAGCAAGGCCGAGAAAGAGGGTCACTTCATCATTGGAAAGATGATCAATAAGGGATGCAAGCTCAAGGTATTCTTTGGAAGGATTTTCTTTGTCAAGCAGCCTGCTCCTGAAATTGAAAATCTCAAAAAGTTCAACATTGAGAGCTTTGGCGAGCCGGACGCTGGTTTTGAGGGAAGGAAGACGGCTGCCCTGCTCTATTTTGCTGATGTAGCTTATGCCGATTCCCGCTTTCTCCGCCAGGTCAAACTGACTCAGCCGTTTTTTCAGCCGCAGACTTTTAATCCGGTTGCCGATCCGGCGGGCAAGATTTTTCTCTCCAAGTTTCTTTGGCATTGAGCAATCATAAAACTCCCCTGCCCCTTCATAAAGACCCTATTTGTGATAGTTTAAAGATTTATTTGACAAATAGTGCCAGCAATGCTATTCAGATTAGCCAGATGCCGGGCAAAAACCAATATCGGTCAAAGATAAAAACAACGGAACTGGAATTCAAGGGGCAAATACAAGGTTGGGTTAATGAAATATTGGCGGAACTGGGGCATCCCTTTGAATCCGCGAGTTCAGAAAGTTCCATAAAAGTTTCCGGAAAAGTAAGACACCCCGACCTGGTGATTTGGGTAAACCTGCGGGCGAGACAGGCATTCGCTAATTTTGAATTCAAGACACCGTCAATTGCCGCGGATGATCCCGATCTTTTCAAAAACGCATTGGAAAATGCACGGGGGTTAAACACCCAGTATTTCTTAACCTTCAACCTTTGCGCAGCTTATTTATGGAAAACCCCTCATCCTGGACAGGAAATTTCCGTAAGCCAACACCGCAAAATCTGGAGGCCAGATTGCCAAATAAGCTCTGAAGATGATTTCCAAAATGCCAATGTTCAAGCTCACATCAAGGAAAAGCTCCGGGAAATGATTCTGGACCTGGTGCAATTATATAAAGATGGCAGTCTCTTCAAGCAGCAGCCGGATATTTTCTTTGTAAATAAAATAACACACGCCGCGCAGCAGCTTTTTCCCCATTTGAAGGACATCCTCAGCGAGAAATTTTCGGAAAGAGAATTCCGAAATAAGCTCAATCAGTGGGCAACCGAACAAGGCATCGTCAATTTCGGAGATGAGGCCAGCTTTGAAATTCTTGCCCGGCAGATGGCTTACCGTCTTCTTGGGAAAATCCTCTTTTATCAGACCCTGCGCCGTTATCAAACATCGCTTCCCCCAATTGATATTGGGCAAACAAGAGATTTCACGAAAAGGCTCCAGCAATATTTTTCTGAAGCCCTGGGCATAGATTACCAGGCGGTTTTTATCCAAGACATTCCAGACCAGATTCCCTTGCCGAAGCAAACTCATCCCATCCTGCTCAACTTAATCGCGGACCTTCAGGAATACGATTTTTCAAGCCTGCCCCAAGAAATCGTCGGGTCTATTTTTGAGAAGATGATTCCTCCTGAGGAGCGCCATAGACTCGGCCAATATTTCACGCCTGAAAACCTGGTTGACCTCATCCTTGCCTTCACCATCAGAGGAGCGAATGATTATGTGCTTGATCCCGCGTGCGGGTCCGGAACTTTTCTTATCCGCGCGTATGACCGGTTTAAGGCATTTGGCAAAAGAGAGCACAAGGAATTGCTCACTCGCATCTGGGGCGTGGACATTGCCCCGTTCCCCGCAGAATTGGCAACCATAAATTTGTTCAGGCAAAATCTCTCCGACTACGCCAATTTCCCGAGAGTGGTGGTAAAAGATTTTTTCACGGTTAGGGCCGGGCAGGAATTCGAATTCCCACCTCCCAAGCCGACCGGCGACCGCAACGCCAAACTCAAGGAAAAAATTCCTGATTTTGATGCCGCGTTTGGCAACTTCCCTTTCATCCGCCAGGAGCTGATTGAAAAAGCCAAGCCCGGAAATAAAGCCGCGCTGGAAAGAGTTATTGGAGAGGACTGGAGGGCGGAGTATCCCGAACTTTTCAAAAAAGGACAATCTTTAAACCTTTCCGGCCAAGCGGATATTTACGCTTACCTTTTCTTTCATACCGCCAGATTCCTCAAACCAGACGGAAGGATGGGTTTCATAACCTCCAACTCCTGGCTCGATGTCGCATACGGGTTTGAACTCCAAAAATTCTTTCTCAAAAAGTTCAAGCTCGTTGCCGTCCTGGAATCTCGATGCGAACCCTGGTTTGAAGAAGCAGCAGTCAACACCATAGTTACCGTACTTGAAAGATGTGATGACAAGGAATCTCGCGCGAACAATCAGGTCAAATTTGTCAAAATCAAAAAACCTCTCAAAGACCTCATTCCCTGGGATATGCAGACCGAGTGGGACCAAAGATGGGCCGGGCTTAACCGCATCGTCAATACCGTTGAACTGGCGGACCAGAAGGCAAAACCCCTGGCCTCAAATATCAAATGCTATGAAGATGACAATTTCAGAATCAGACTGCTCTCCCAAAAAGATTTGCTGTCCGAGCTTGAACAAACCGGAGAAACCGTCAAATGGGGCAAATACCTCCGCGCCCCGGATGTCTATTTCGAAATCCTGGAAAAATGCCAGGATAAACTCGTGCCCCTCAAGGAAATCGCAGATGTAAGAAGAGGTTTTACAACCGGCATCAACGAGTTCTTCTACCTGGATGACGAAAAAATAAAACAATGGAAAATTGAAAAAGAATTCCTGGTGCCAATTTTTAAATCGCCTACGGAATTTGAGGAGATATCTGTTGATCCTCGGAAACTCGAATTAAAAGCCTTTTTCTGTAAGCGAAGTAAATCAGAGTTACAAAAGTCAGGAATGCTAGGCGCATTAGGATATATAAAATGGGCCGAAAAACAAAAGAACAAGGATGGCATTTTTTATCCTGATATTCCTTCGGTTTTGGGAAGAAAATACTGGTACTCTATTGATATTGTTGATGATGAAATTGTATGGCCTTCCACTCAAAGAGAAAAACTTAGGAATTTTTACAATAAAAATAGGTGCATGATTGATAAAGTCATGTACGGTATTTCGCCAAAAGATGGGCATTCAAAAACATTATTGGCATTACTAAATAGTTCTTTGATTTTTCTATGGGTCGAGGTCAATCCAAGCCTTTTATTGGCTCCAGGTGGAATTTTTACAACGGTTGACGATGTTGCAAAAATGCTTGTTCCGTTCATAAAAAATAGTTCCAAATTTGATAGTTATATTTCGAAGCCATTAGATTCGTTGATTAACAAAAAAATTAAATCAATTTTTGAAGAAATAAAGATGGAAGACCGCCGGGAGTTGGATTCTTTGGTGTTGGATGCTTTGGGTTTGGACCCCAGGGAATATCTGGACCGGATTTATGAGGGATTATGCAAGCTGGTCCGGGAGCGGATCGAATTGGCCAGGATGCGGGGCAAGGTCAAAGGCGGCAGGGTTAAAATCAAGCGTGATGAGGAAAAATTAAAGCAAAATGTAATTGATGAATTTATAACCGATTTGGGCCGCAGGTTCCCGGAGTCGTTTCTGGACAAAAAATATTTGAGCAAGCCTGAAGCGATTGAAATTTCAATCACCAACAAGCCAATGAGCATAGACAAGCCAATGTTCAACTTTCATCCGGTGATTGCGGAAGACGGGTACAAGTATGAAGCCAAGAGCATAGATGAGGCCAAATTCATAATCTACAGCCAGGCTTCCGCGCTGGCGCAAAATTCGCTTGTCATTCCAGTTCCCAACAGCCAGACAATTATCAGGAAAGCCGTCCACGATTATGAGCAGCACATTAAGAAGGTCTCGCAAGAGATCAACGCCCTTTTATCTAAACGCTCCGGCGATTTTAAGCTAGCCGAGCGGATGACCATTGAAATTCTGGACGAGTTCGGCATCCGCCTCATTTGAATTAACTTGGTGTCTTTGTATTTGAAAGTGACAATTTTTGTCACAAAAATAGGGTCATTTGGGGGTCATTTTTCGGCAGCGCTAACCATCGGAAAAATAACCTGAAACTAAAAACTGTTTAGCGGCTCTGAAAGTAGCTCGGGTTTTGGGCGAATAAATATTCTATAAGCAAATCAATTAGTTATGCTCCAAATTATATGATTCCCGCGTGGCCAATTTTTCCTATATATAGAGGGTGTGAGAGTATGCGC
>Ga0315280_10003491_pt1 | contig 24086 bp, 26 predicted proteins | sample YL17G06_40_MG_FD_203697 | JGI IMG/M metagenome (GOLD analysis project Ga0315280, IMG submission 203697) | Sediment microbial communities from Yellowstone Lake, YNP, Wyoming, USA - YL17G06_40 | ecosystem: Environmental > Aquatic > Freshwater > Lake > Sediment | place: USA: Wyoming | collected... | reverse complement strand
CGCACACGGCGCATTTCCAGGGTCGCTTTCATTCCGGTACCCAGAAACGCCCTTATATCCGCGGCCCGCACTGGGCCGTAGACAACCTTAAACCGGGTTTGCCGCGTTACCTCATGAGCACTGACGCCTGGCGCACCCAACTGCGGAAGGATTAGCTGGCGCCTGGATACAACCGACGAGATCCGTGTCGTTTCCACCCGTTTAACCAATTCCCCGGTTCCAAATGTCCCCTTTCCGGCGGCGCACCAGACATTTATTCCCCTAGTAGCGAGCACGAGTATCCAGGCATCTATTCCGGCGAGACTGCTCCGCAAATGGTCAAATGACAGTTTATAGTTCGCGGAAACCATGACAGGAGAATCAGCGCAGGGGGCACCGACCGCGTAAAGGCCGGGCTCGACTGCATATTGCATTCTGCCCATGGCGCACCGGACAAATATCGTTCCGAGGATATCGCGCCAGTTCAGCCTGGTAGCTACAACAGGAACCGGGCCAACCGGAGTGGTTATCCACCCGGATGCCAGATTATTTCCTCCAAAGTTGGAGCTCACTTGCTGGCCGGGCAACAACCCTTGCCAGCGGCCACACCACAAGCACCGGGAGAGCAATTCGCGTTCCTGGTCATGCCCCGGATAATCAGGAATGTCGCAGCCACCACGATGACGGCCAGAGAGATGAAACGAACTACCTGTGACCGCCCGACAGGTTTTCCCCCGCCACAGCAGCCACCGGACCCGCAATCACAACCGCCACTCTTATTCTCGTTATCCGCACTCATATGTTTTCCTCCTGTTAATATTTTAAAAACCCACAAACCCCATTCGGATCCGTCCCGGATTATTTCCCCCAGCCTTCCAAATCAATAAGCGCGGCCACCTCACCGCGGATGTCATCTCGTATTTCACGGACCCGAGACAATGGTTGCCCCTTTGGATCTGGCAAAGCCCAGTCAATTTTCCTTAGTCGGGGTACATAAGGGCACTTGTCTCCGCACCCCATCGTAACCAGGAGTCGGGCACCCTGCGCCAACTCCAGGGTAAGTTTCCGGGGTATTTGGCTGGATATATCAAAGCCAGCCTCCTTCATGGCCTCGACCACCTCAGGATGGACCAGTTCCGCCGGTTCGGTCCCCGCCGAAATAGAGCGGGCTTTCCCCGGATTTGCCAGCGCGTTAAAGAACGCGGAAGCCATCTGCGAACGGCCTGCGTTGTGAATGCAAGCGAATATTACCGTGTCAACATTGCCTGCCACGTGCTTCATTCAGCCTGGCTGAAGGCAGGCATATTCCTGCTCAATTTCGCCCGGACGAAGGGACGGAACTGGTTGCCGAAGGAGCCACTTCCTGTTGCACTGACGGAGCGGTTACATCGGCATTAATGTTAAGTTGTTTCTGGGGATTGAGCGGGTCGTTGGTGAAAAGCCATAGTGTACGGGCCTGTTTCCCGTTCTTGCCCCTCGGATCGTAGGTAACTTTAAGACTGCCGGTCTCTCCCGACTTAAGGGACTGGGAATCCATCATCGCAGCAGTGCACCCGCACGAAGACTGAATCCGGCTGATCTCCAGGGTCTTCTTTCCTTTGTTCGTGACCCTGAAAATCGTTTGTACGGTTTCTGTCGGAGGTATGGAACCGAAATCATGCTGATCCCTGTCGACCACCAGTTTTGGATCCGGTGATGTTGACTTTAATCCAAATGGCAAGCAGGATGCTGTCAAAAGCGTTATTCCGGCTAGACAAACAATCGTTGTCCTACGAATCATCATTTACCATTTCTCCTTTCACCCGTATAAGCTGGCACTCATACGGGTGGCTAAGTGTAATTTCAAAGTGTGATCAGGAAGTAAAAACCGGCAATAATCAGGACCAAGCCAGCTATCCAACGGATGGCAGTATCAGCCCCCTTGGCGGCGAGGCTGACCCGGCCCAGCGAAACACCAAGCATTACGACTGCCAAGGGAATGGCAAAACCCACCGCGAACATCCCCAGCAACAGGCTGGCCCAGATTACCGCACCCTGCAGTATGGCCGCCCCCATGACGATGAAAATACCCGGATTGCAGGGAAGGGAACAGGCGGCAACGATTCCGCCAAGAACGAGGCCAGCCAATGCCGAACCTAATGACCCTACTTTCCCCATTAACCACTCAGCCTTTCCAAAAGACAGGTTGAATGGCAGAAGTCTCAGAGTGGCCAGGCCAAGAAATACCGCAACAACTCCGGCGAAGACCTTCCAGTATTTGCCCAGGCTCGCCTGGGCAACCTGCCCGACAACCCCGGCGATTCCCCCGATTATCATCATGGAAAGAATCATTCCCAGGGTGAAATACAGCACGGATTTAACGGCCTCCCGGCGCTTCCCCGAAGCCTGCGTCCCGGAATATCCAACCAGCAGTCCCAATGCCGGGAGCGTACAGCAGGCGCAGGTGGCCGCACTTACCACGCCCAGAACCAGGGCAAAAACCAGTCCCACCGGCTCTGATGCAACCTGCTTTAATCTTTCGGTCAGGTATTCCAACATTCTATTTGCAGCCCGGTGCGCCCGGCGCACAACTTGCGGCTCCCCCGCAACCACTGGCCCGTGATGAAGCTACAAATGCCTGCAATATGCCCGACTCGGATGCCTCTCCGGAAATAACAGACATGCCTTTACCCTTAACTACAACCAAGACCGCTGGCACTTTGACCTGTGAGGATATCCCGGCATAATCAGGCGACGACGTTTTTAGCGTGAACAAACCCACCTTCGTACCTTTTGAACCCAGGGTTTTTTGCGCTGAAAGGACCGCAGTTTTCGACCTGTCGCTAATATCCTCACCCCTCTTGTTGGGAACGAACACGAATACGGCGTCCTGATCTATGGCAAACCTGTTCAAATCACCAAAAGAATCGAGATTCTGGCCGGATGCCGAGCCAAAGGAGGCCGCCATTTCGAAGCTGGCGATACCACTTGTGGCATCCGCCTGCTTTGTAAAGAACATCTTGTAGGAAAGAATTCCGACGATGGCGGCCAAAACGACTACACTGACAAGCGTTTTTGCCCGGTTACTTTGGGGGGGGGCGTTGCAATCGCATCCGGGACCGCACGCGGGCGTTGAAACCACCGGTTCTATGCCAGGCTCTTTTGCATATCCGTCCGATTGCGGGGCGTTCCCGGCAATGCCGCAGTATTGCGCCAGCGTGTCCCGGTCCGGGTAGGACTTCCGGTGAACGATTACGTCATTCACGATGATGAGGGGAAGGCAATCAGTCCCACCCTGTTCCAATGCCTTCTTTACCGCATCATTCCGGGCAAAAGCGCCTGGATTGGAGGACAAACCGAATCGTTCGACTTCCACTCCCTGCTTCTGAAGCCATTCAAGGTCATTCGAAAATCTGACAAGCTTCGGATCCACATTCGGTCCGCATACGCCGCTTGAACAGCACATCGCCGGATCGAAAACCTGCATCTTTTGCTTACTCATCTGCATTTCCTCCTTAATTCCCGCCGCAACAATTGGAGTCACCGCCGGAACAGCATGGCCCGGCCTGCCCCTTGTTGTCCTCGCTTATTATTCCCATCGCGTATTTGCGCATGGCGTTCTCACCACCCTTACCGATCATAAAACCGATGTTGACAGCTTCCTGAATATCACCATTGGCAACGCCGCTATCCCTTGCCTTGTCAATGTGGTAGGCAAGGCATGGCTGGCAATGCGAGCCAACCGACGCTCCTATTGCAACCAGTTCCTTCGTTCGTTCGTCCACTTAATGAGGTTCGCCGAATACAGTGACGCAACAAGTGTTATGGGGAATGGGTTGGGATGTCACTGATATATGCGAGGCTCATTAATAAGCTCCTTTTATGGCCATAACATGTAATCCTTCGCCGTCAACCGCAACATCCCAATCCACCACAGCATGACCCCGAATTATCCGCCTTCTTCTTTCCACCCGTGGAACTCAGCACACCAATACCCCCCAGAATGACCCTCCGAATCGGCTCCCCGGATTCCGGATGCTTGGTGAGCGGCCTATCAAGCATGCCCTGCTCAACCTCGAAGTATTCCGGCTTTTCCCCGGGCTTTCGCGATATCACTTCATAGACATAAATCGGCATTTTGTTCCCTCCTTCCTGTCGGCCTAAATCTGTTCACTTGCATCCTGCCATGGCACAATGACCATCTTTGGGGCGATTGCCTGGACCTGGCGTATGTACTTGTATTCGCTCGCGCGCCTTGCCTTAAGGACTGGGTGATGAACCTTCAATGGAACCAGGCTTTGGTTTACTATCCACGCGTATGGCGCAATTCCCGCCCGCTCCAGGTCCTTCTGCAAATCAACCGCCTCCTGAACCGGGGTAGCCTCCGGCAAAGCCACAATCATTATTCTGGTGAACTGGGGATCGCGCAAACGCGGCAGAAGGGATTTTACCTCTTCAGGAACTGACGACCTGTTACGGGACACTTCCCGATGGTATGCCTCCGTGGCATCGAGAAGGAGGATTGTGTGTCCCGTCGGGGCGGTATCCATTATCACGACCGAATCCCTGGCTTCGCCCACAATATGGGCAAAGGCCCGGAAAACCGCGATTTCCTCGGTACAGGGAGAACGAAGATCCTCCGCCAACAATTTCTTTCCTTCATTATCCAGCGCCTTGCCGGCCTGCTGCATCACCTCATTGCGGTAGTGCTCGATTTCAACGGCAGGGTCGATCCGGCATACCTTCAGGTTTTTGTGCCTGTCGGCCAGCGTATGATCCAGGTGAGCGGCGGGGTCACTGGTGGTCAGGTGAACCTTGGCGCCGCGATTGGCCAACTCAACCGCAATTGCACTTGCCATTGTCGTCTTCCCGACGCCGCCCTTCCCCATTGTCATAACAACCCCGGATTTCCGGGGGAGGGAATCTATCAGCTCCGCAAAGCTCAAGACTCCACCGGCAATTTCTTCCCTGCCAACAACAGGTTTAACCAGAGAAACATCCGCACTTGATGACAACAGGCTGCGAAGGGCCTGAATGCCGATTGGGGCGGTTGACGAGAGGGGTATTTCAACGCGAGCCATATTCTTCAGCTCCGCCGGGATGCCTGCCAGCGCGGTCTCCTGCCGACGGTGCATGGCCAGGGCTATTCCGTCATCCCCGTTCACCTCCCCCAATACGCCGTTAACAGCCAGGTGCTGATTCAGGACTCCGAGCCCCGCCAACTCCAAACTGGTCCGATGAGCCTCCGCAATGGATCGCACATCGGGCCTGACGACCAGGAACATGCGGGTCTGGTGTTCATCGGTCATCGCCTTGAGCGTGTCCGCAAACTGCTTCTGCTGGCCCTGCAAACCCGACATCGGGCCAAGGCAGGATGCCTTGCCACTGCTGGTTTCCAGGTAGCCTTTCCAGGCAGCCGGGAGCTGAAGCAGGCGGATCGTGTGTCCCGTGGGGGCCGTATCAAAGACTATGTGGTCGAATCCGGAAAGGGCCTCCTCGTCGGTCATGAGGCGGGAAAACTCGTTGAATGCGGCAATTTCAACCGTGCAGGCGCCGGATAGTTGTTCCTCGATTTCAGCTACGGCGGCTGCGGGAAGCACGCCGCGATATGGACCGACCACCTTCTCCCGGTATTCCTTTGCTGACTGGCGCGGATCAATATTCAGTGCCCACAGGTTCGTGATTCCGTCGATTTGCGTTGGCCGTGACCCCAGCTTAACGCATAAAACCTGGTCCAGATTGGAAGCTGGATCCGTGCTCACCAACAAGGTCTTCCCCCCGCCATCTGCCAGGGCCACGGAAATCGCACACGACATCGAGGTCTTCCCAACACCGCCTTTGCCGGTAAAGAACAGAAAACGGGGCGCTTCGTGAAGAAAGAAACGAATCACCTGATTTCGAGCCTCAGTTGAAGTCGCATTTGTCATGCCAATAATCTCCTTACTTGCCGTAATCTATAGCCCATTATTTTGGCTTGCATGCAGCTCCAGCCTTTGCTCCACCGGGACAACATCCCCCGGCTTTTTTCGCAGATGCAATAATCAAGTCCTTGGGATTGGCGGGCCCGGAGAACGAGCCGCCAATCTGGCCGCTGCTGTTGATGACCACGGTAATCGGCTGGTCGGCTCCCCCGTCAATCTTTAATTTCCGAAGCAGGCTCTGTTCAGCCATATCGTCCATATCCACCCGAACCACGGCGAGACCGCCAACAGACATCTCTCGGGCCTTTTCACACGCCTTGACCGCCTCATCCTCCCCCGCCATTCCCTTCCGGGAAGCCAGAATCATGACACCCTTTCCGGACTGAAGAATACCGATAAGTTCGGCCTCCCGCTTGGTAGGCACCATGCCGAGCAATCTCTCGGTGGTCATGCCCTGCGCGAGACCACCCCCTGCAATCACTCCATTAGGAGCGAAAACCAATACGAGCGGAATTTGCGGGCCTGAAAGCCGGTAGCGGGACACCAACTCGGCGTTTTCCGGTTTGGTCCGGTCAAGCCAGAGCATAATGGACTTTTGCGTGGCTTTTATGGCATTACGGATTACCTTCTCGGCCTCATTAATCCCGCTGGCACCGGGTTCGGTAACCAGGACGAAGACAACCTGTCCTTTCCCCTTCGCCTTTTGCAGGTCCGCTGCCGTATTGGCTTCCACGCAGGATGGTGCCACTACCGCCAAGGCGCATATCAGTCCCGCCATGCCCAGCCCATTGAATAACAGGTCGAAAATCTTCTTCATGAGGATCCTCCTTTGGGAAACCAATGCCTGGTCCGGTTGCAGAAATTGCATACAGACAGCATGACCGGAACCTCCACCAAAACACCGACCACCGTCGCCAGTGCCGCACCTGAGCCCGGCCCGTATAGGGCAATGGCCGTGGCCACCGCCAATTCAAAGAAATTACTCGCTCCAATCAGGGCGCCCGGCGCCGCGACGGAATAAGGCACCTTGAGGTATTTCATCAGTCCATATGTAAGGGAGGAGTTGAAATAAACCTGGATTAGGAGCGGAATTGCTATCAGGACTACATGGAACCACTTGCCCGTAATATTGTCGGCCTGAAAGGCGAATATCAGGACGAGGGTCGCCAGGAGCGCGATTATCGTCACCGGATGGAAGAAGGGGAGAAACTTCCCCTCAAACCACTTGAATCCCTTCATCCTAATGAGGGCAACCCGGCTCAGGCTTCCCAGGACCAGCGGAATCACGATGAACGCAATGACACTGTATAGCAGGACCATGAATGGGACGGTGAGGTTAGACGCCCCGCTGATGAGGAAGGTGACGATGGGGGCAAAAGCAACCAGCATGATGAGGTCGTTCACTGACACCTGAACCAGCGTGTAGGCCGGGTCGCCATCGGTAAGGTATGACCAGACGAACACCATAGCCGTGCAAGGCGCAGCGGCGAGGATTATGGTGCCCGCCAGATACTGGTCCGCCATCTCCGGACCGATAAGGGGAAGGAACAGATGCTTAAAGAAAACCCAGCCCAGCAGGGCCATGGAAAATGGTTTGACCAGCCAGTTCACGAAAAGCGTTACCATCAAGCCTTTTGGCTTCTTGCGCACCCCCAGAATGCTGGCGAAATCAATCTTGAGCATCATGGGATAAATCATCAGCCAAATAAGGATAGCGATGGGGACATTAATCTGGCTTCCCTGTCCGAACTCCATCCCGCGCAATCCTCCCACCAGCCCAGGCCACAACTTGCCCAACGCCACGCCCGCCACCATGCAGGCGAAAACCCATACGGTCAAATATCGTTCAAAAAAATGAAGCTGTTTTGGCTTTGCTTCAATGGAATTCCTCATTCCCCCCCCTTGGCCCGTATTCCATTGGTCGCACACTTACAGACCATCCTCAAAGCGTCCCGAACCTCGTTTGAAGCGCCCAAACCGGTCGCCCGGTAATGCATCCATCGGCCCGACTTCCGTGAAATAACCAGACCCGCCTTGCGCAATATGGACATATGCTTGGATACGGTAGAAGGCGCTAATTTTAATAGGGCCGTAATATGGCATGCGCACATCTCCTTCCCGGTGAGGGCCAGCAGGGCCCTTATCCTTCCCTCATCCCCCAGCGCCCGGCCAATCCGGGCCAGACGGCTGATTTCCATGTTCTCACATTTCGCCATATGACGAAATGTATCACCCCCCTGAACAGCGTGTCAATAGTCGCTCCGCGCCACCGGTGTGCTAGGCTAACTACATGGTCAACAGCACGGTAAAAGCAGGCGTATGCGGATTCACTTCGCGGATATTTGCCAGCTCGGAGGATGAGCAAAATGTATCGATCCGCATTGAAACGGACTGTGAAAAGATACGGAAACTGGCGGATTCCCTGCCAATCCTGGACGCCTATTCGGAAATCCAGGTTGGACATGACGGGGAACTCATGAAGGCAGTGCGTGCCAACTTGAAGGGCTGCTGTGCCGGATGCTCCGTCCCGTCGGGAATATTCAAGACCATGCAGGTCTCGGCGGGACTGGCACTACCCCAATCGGTGTCGATAGAGACAAAGGCGGAATAAACATTCCACGACCATAGGGAAAACTATCCGTAAAAGACCTTTATATGGCGGCTAGAATATTCCGATAATCCTAAAAGTAATAACGCGCTCGCAGTTCGTAACGGACATCGCCCGCTTTCTCCCCAAACTCGCTCCCCGGTGCACCCGAAAGGGCCATCGCCTTTAGTCGAAGCTCCAGATTGGTGATGCGTGTGTAAAGAACCTCTGGAGCAACCGAGAAACTTCCATCGCCAAGATTCGCCATGCAAGTCAGCGACGGAGTCAGATATAGGATGTTGAACGGTTCAGGCTGGCTGGCACGCAAATAGAGGTAATCCAACATCGGATTTACGGTTCCATAGGAACCAGCGCTCGCCCGAGAGGCCCTTTGAAGTAGGGCGTTGTTGCCATTCACAAGGTATGTGGAATAGGCCAGGTCAGCAAACATGAAGAAGTCCTCCATCTCGGAAGCCCGGTATCCTTTCCCATTGTGGTAATACTCCGCTATCAGGATTGCATCGGTCCTGGCCTGATATCTCATGCCCAGCAGGAAGCTCGAAACGGGTCCAGTTGATTCGAAACTATTGCCTTTTCGGTCGATTGTTGTCTTCGTATAATTCGTCTCCATGGCTGCTTCTCCATGAATCTCCAGTTCCGGACGCAGGTTTCGGGAAAAGTCCATTCCAAAATCAGCGGGGCCGTTATCCCTTGCGAGGAACATGACATCCAGATCGGTGTCATATAACAGGCAATACAGCTTCCCGGTGGCGTTCAAACGTTTCCCGGATCCGAGATCCCCGTTTATATCGGCCGTAACGGGGATAAGGACCGGCGAGAACCCTATCGTCCGGAGGGGGCCATCGAAACTGGCGGTGTAATCAGCCGTTACAACCTCATAACCTTCGCGGGGTATTTCCGGGTCTTCCGGATCCTTGGGGCGGTCTATGAACGCCACTGGATTCCATGCATATCCTTTGCCCCATTTGAGCGTCTTCTGGCCAACGACTACATCCAGGGAACTAGATGGTTTTATTGACAAGTAGCCCTCGTAAAGGCTGTAATCGCCTGCCCATCCAGTGTAGCTCCGGTTGAAGTCGAAATTGCCCCTGCCATAAAGCTGGGCGATTCCGCATTCGTAGCTGGCCTCCGGCTGAAGCTTGAAATTCCACTCGTTAGTTCCGGCAGGATTCCCCTGATCGTAAAACTTGAGCTTGTAAAAGGCGGCGTTTCTATCCAGGGTGATGTAAACGGGGCGGAACTCCGCATATCCGCCGAAGCTGTACGGCTTCTTCTCGGTTTCCGAAATATCGGAAGAGTATTCCCCACTTGAAGCTGACGAAGCCACGAATTGGATAAGAACTGCCAGACATATTGTCAGTCGATACAAGCTTCGGTTGATGCCTGGTATATCCATCTCACTTCCGCAAAGTTTCCAGTTTGGACATAAAGGGAAGCGTAAATATCTCATCCGCCAAATCACGCTTCTGTATTTTCACGTATATCAGCACGGACTTGTAGCCACGATACAGCGGGCTGTCTGTTTCAATTACCGATGGTCTCACGAGCCCGTCGCCGAAATCCTTGGTCTCCTTGAAATACAGGGTCTTTATAAGAAGACCCTTCTCTGTAAGACATTCTATCTTCGTCGGCATGACGGTCTTCTTGTCCACCCATATCTTCAGCCTGTCATATGCCACGGTCCTTGTCTTCGCCTTGGCATACAGCAGCCAGATTTCGCCCTTGTCCTCCATTTTCTCGACATTGTATTCAGCACCGAAATCGATTCTGAGAATATCCGCATTGTTAAAAACCCCACCAGTCGCCGACTGGAGGCTGGTTATCCGGATGGGCTTCCCAACATTTGGAATGTAAAGCCACATGTTGTCACCCAGGCGCAGAAGCGTCCGTCCCTTGTCGCTCGCCGGCGAGAGGAAAAGCCCCCCGACTTTATCGTTCCCCTTGCGAACCATGTAGAGCATGAACTCTTTCTTTTTCCCGTCCGGCTCGATGTTTATCAGTTTCCGGTACATTTCATAGGAAGGAGGCTCAAGATTCCGGTCAACATCTTGGAGTATTTGGTTTCCATCAATGTAGGGTGTATCACTCCAACCATGGACCGGCATATTTAACACCACGAACAGAAGGCCGACGGTAATCTTTTTCATGAGCCTATACGCTCCTCAGTGCCTTTATGGGTTCCAGCCTTGAAGCCCGCCATGCTGGTTGCATGCTTCCCAGAATGGATACGATTATCACAATCACGGAGACATAAAGAACGTCCACGAAACTCATCGAGGGGGCCAGGATAAAACCTTCCTTCATTCCGAACGCGAAACTGAATTTCATCAATCGAATCGCCTGAATGAATGCAAAACTTATGGTGTTTCCCATTACCACCCCTGCAATTCCAAGAAGGAGCCCCTCAGACATGAAAATCGTCAGTATGGTATTGGGCATGGTACCGATTGCCGCAAGTGTTCCCGTTTCGCGGGTCCTTTCGTAAACGGACATAATCATGGCATTCATAACGCTTATCAGGACTATCGAGATAAGCATCATCTTCACGAATATCGTCATCAAGTCCACCATTTTCACGATCGCTGAGAATGGAGTAAGACTTTCCCACCGGTGTACTTCATATTTGGGGCGTCCGGCCTTGTCAGCCTCCTTCGCAAGCGCAGATGAAAGGTCCTTAAAATACCGCGGGAGGGCATTGAAATCGCTGAGACGCAGGGCGATTTCGCTGAATTCACGCCCATTCATGCGGAGCACTTCGACAGCGTCATTAATGTGGATATAGCCATCGCGCCCTCCTGGCCCCGGAGCTGTCTCGACAATCCCCGAAACGGTGAACTGCTTGCCATTGACCGAACCGTCCCTGTTCGTCGCCACCAGCACAATGGGGTCACCGACTTTCAACTTCATGCCCTTGGCAAGAAGTTCCGGCACAATCATCATCCCCGGCTTAAGGGCCTTTTCCCCCGTTGATATCCGGCCTGCCAACAGGGGAACGGTCCTGAATTCATCCTCTGGTTTGACTGCATAAACACGGATAGTGGTCGTCTCAGCATAATTGCTCAGCATCGCGCCGAACCGGATACGCATTGAGTAAGCCTCCAATCCTGGAATGCCGTCCAAAATGGCTCGTATCCGCGTAATATCCCGTGCCCCGAGGTTAAGATTCAGGGGCACATTCTCGATCGAGGTCAGGTAGCCTTTCCGGTGGATTTGCGCATATCCAAGCATGGAATCGGTAATCTGGGAGATGATGAGCCCCTTATAGGAACTCGAGGAGGCGATATAGACCTGGACAAAGGTCACCCCGATGGCTATTAGCGATACGATCAACAGGGTCCTCCGGGTATATCTCCGGAGATTACGGGCCGCCATCAACAGGACGGCAATCATTGGCGCGCCCCCTGTCCTGCCCCGGTTCCTGTCATCCGCCCGTCCTCGATCCGGTAAATGATTTCGGCCTCACCCACGATCTTCTGGTCATGAGTCGAGAACACGAAAGCGGTGTTCATTTCGTCACGCATCCTCTTCATCAGGCCGATGACAATGTAAGCTGTCTTGTGATCAAGGTTGGCGGTCGGCTCATCGGCGAGTACGAGTTGCGGTTTGGTCACCAGCGCCCTGGCGATTGCGACCCGCTGTTTCTGTCCCCCGGACAACTGGGCGGGATACTTGTCCTTCTGGTCAAGCATTTCAACCTCCCGCAGGAGGGACATCACACGCTCGCGCCTTTCGGCTGGAGGGAAATGCTGGACCATCACCAATGGATATTCGACATTCTCGTAAACCGTGAGAACGGGGACAAGGTTGAAATCCTGGAAGATAAAGCCGATATTCAGTCCGCGAAACTGCGCCCGCTGAACACGATTTAGCGTGGAAATATCAACACCCGCGATTCTGATTTCTCCCCCGGTCGGCTGGTCAAGGCATCCCATGATATTCAGCAACGTGGTTTTCCCGCTGCCGGAGGGCCCCACGAAAGAGACAAATCCCCCGCTTTCTATCTGGAAACTCAGACCACGAAGGGCCGGGACCGTTGTCTCGCCGGTTGTATAGTCCTTCCGGATATCCCGGGCGTCGATTAGCGCCATATTGCGGCTTTTGGTGTCACAATGTTTTGACGTACCCGATCATCGTAAAGTGTCATGTCAGCCAGTCCAAGACCTGACGCACGGGGAATTCATTTCTTGTAGAGCCTTAAGAGGCCTTGAAGTTGTTTAAGTTTCCCCGTGGATGGACCGTTTCCCCCATGAAACTGGTGTATAAGAAAACCCTCAAGAACACGAAATCTTAGGGATTCGAATGATTTTGCAATGGAAGTCGCCAGTGTTGCCACCTTCACGCATTCCTCTCCGCCTTCAATGATCCTCTTCAAGGCCGCAATCTGGCCCTGTATCCGGCTTATGTGCGCGAGAACCTCTTTTCGCCGATTGTTGCCGTGATGCATGCAATGAATATACCATACCCCCTACCCTATAGCAATCCCCTTCCTCCATCACTAAAACCCGACTGTGTATTTGATCAGGGTGTAAATCCCGATAAGAACCAGCGCCGAGTCAAAAGCCGCTAGCGTTTCCCTCGCTTGACCTCTTTCAGCATCTCGGTCATCTCCGTCCTTACATACTCGCGATATTTATCCGGAGAACGCACATGGGTCCAAACCTCAGCAAGGTTCTTCCATTTAACCTCCTTGCCGTCCTTCTGAAGGGAAAGGACCAGCGACTTGAAATAGAGCTTGTAATCATTTACGAAATGTCTATTTTCTGGTTCTTCCGTATTGACGGAAAGGTAAACGACCTCCCCTTCCTTGATTTCCTCCGCAAAATCACCCTCGACGGCTTCTTTTGACTGCCGTTCAACGGACTTGCAAGCCGGACAACGGTAAGTTCCATGAAAATAGTAGACTACCAACCTTGTTCCCTTGAATGATGGAAGAAGCAGGCTTCCCTCAGAGCCCGGAGAACTGCCCATGGCATAGGCCAGATCCCCCTTGGGGAAAACCAGTGCAAACAGCAATGCCGCAATCCATTTCATGTCGATCCTGCATATCCAAGCAGCCGGACATTGGGCCGCCTCACTTTTCTTCAATGGCGGCGCGGAGAAGCTTTTTCATTGCCTCAACATCGGACCGAAGAATGTATTCGTCCACAACCTTCGGCTCCCCACCAAGATCCTGGCTCAGCGGGACTTTCCTCGCCCCGCAGTCGCGCACCAGTTCAAGGGACTTTGTAACCGGGAGCCCGGCGGCCTCGGCCAGCTTCCTGCTGCACTGGTTCGCGCATCCATCCACCGTAATAATGCGTCTGGCTGCCCTGGACTTTTTCAGCACGCTCTCGTTTTTCAGGGGCAGAGAACCGATACAACCCATCGAGACTTTCCGCAATCCTGTTTCGCGGACGACCTCGAAGCACGCCTGATAGACTGCCAGCCCCGTATTGGCAAATCCACCTCCGCATGGAAACAGCACATTTTCGTGAGTCGTGGACTCCGGCGCTTTGTTATTCATGTTTTCCTCCTGTCTTGTTTAGTCCATGCAATGCAGCCTTGGCCCGCGAACGGGGCAAAGCCTTCTCCTTTAACCGCTCAAGTTCGGCCACCAACCCCTCCAACATGGCGCCCGGAAACCCCAAAACCGTCTCGTCCGGCCCCAGGTCCGTGGCCTCGCGACAGCCATAACAACCAAGCGAGAAATTCAGGCGCTGTTCGACGTGGGGGATGATGGTCGCGTCCACGCAAGTGGCCTGCAAAACGGCCGTATCACCGCGCCTTCTCCGCCCATGAGCCATGTTCAAATCGCCGAGCACAAGCCACATCAGGGACTCCGGCCTGCCTTCCACAACCACGACATCCGGCTTTCCGGGAGCGGTGCGGAGCGGACAGGCCGCGATCGCCTTCACGCTCCCCGCCGGAAGACCCGGCATCGCCTCAAACAAGGCCTTTCCCGTCAACGGCTCCGCCACGATGCCAAAACCGACCAGCCCCTTGCCCGTGACCAGCCCATCCGGCAGGGGCTTGAAGCCGAATGCCGCGGCGGCGGCCGGACATGCCAGCCCCTCCGGCTCGAGCAAAAGCGACTCCCCGTTCCGCGCCCGCATAAGGAGCTGGCAATAGCGGTGCCCCGCCACGCGGGTGAACCCCTCAAATGCGGCGTTCGCGGAAGCATCCGGAAGAAGGAAAACCGCCACTGGATCAGTCTCAAGTCCCAAGATGGCCCCGATCCTTTCCGCATCTTCTTTTACGGTTTTCATTTTCTCTCTTCCTCTTTTAAATGAATTTAACGTAAATCTTCCCGAATTCCTTCATGAACGCCGCCATGCCTTCGTTTATCTCTGTATCACTGCCTTTTGCAGCGACTGTTTTCAATGATGCATATATCTCGTCAAGCTTGGCGATGTCAGCCGCATAGGCCGTCTTATCCGCGTCAGCGGGGGCCGGCATGTTATGGATGTCCTCAAGAACTTCGTCAGTATGCTTCATCATTTTTACCAGGCCTTTTGTGTTTGACGCCAGCGCCATGCTGACAAAAAGTTTGGCGTTCATGCGCAGGGTGAACATTTTATCGGCTATCGTAACCGTGCCGTTTACTTGATGTATCTTTACAAACAAGGCGCAGTTCATTCCGCAAAACTGGACGGCCCTTCCATACTTTCCCTCCTCAGCCCTGGCCTTCATGAGCGAGAAGTTGTCAGCGGCTTCGGCAAAATAACCTCTCCAGCCCTTATCTCCGGCATATTGTTCCGGAATGTCATTGCTGTATTTCAGCGCCATGCTATTCCATGCTGCCATTGTTTCATCGATGCCTTTAAGTATGGAATCCCTGCTTGTTTCCGCGTCCGCCGACTGAAGCTTTCCGCATGTCTGAATCAGGTTTTTCCTGAGGGAACTTAAATCCCGGTCAAAACCCGGGTTTTCATTGGCGTAAAGCGCACCGGTACAGAGACTTGGCACCAGAATACCGATCGCCATCATTATCGTTTTCATGGTTATTTTCTCCTTTTTATTTTACTTTTCCAGTTAAGTCGAAGCCCAACCCCTTCGCCCCTTCCGGTGCTTTTTCAGCACCCTGTTAACTTTGCCCGCTTGATTGTGGACTCACCCCCCAGGAGGCCCGTTCTTCACAACCTATTCCCCCCTGGGATAACCCACAACCTGAACGTTTTCAAAGGACCATATCCAACTCGGTTTCATGCCCGATAATCTTGTTCGACCTTTTCACCAACATGGCAAGCGCAGACTTTTTAGCCTCCCTTCGTTTTAATATTTCAAAACGTCCGAAATCTGCGCCGATGAAGCCAGCAGGCGATGATGGTCCAAATGGGCCAGATAGCGCATCTTGTCCCGTGATCGAACCGCATCCTGGTATGTAACCAGGGCCTGCAAGACATCCAGATTGTCAACCAGATTCAGGTTGTAATCCGACTGCACCTCGTGATAATTCTTTTCAGAGAGATCAACGGCCTCCCTTAATTCCTCCAACTGGCTGATATCCGCATCGAGATTCTGCCGCAGGATACGGATTTCCCGGACTGCCGAACGGGTTAGGCGGCTTAAATCCAGGGCTGCCTCGCGAGCCTGGGACTCCGCCGTGGACACCTTGGATGCCGTGGCAAACCCGGCAAAGATTGGCAGCGTCAGGGCCATCTGTGCGTCCCAGCGCGGCCAAGGCGTCTGTCCTGGACGCTCCAGATAGTAATTGCCGCTTATATCCACGCTGGGCCAGTGGCCGGCCCTTGCCGCCAATGTTCCGTTCCGAGCCGCCTCAATCCGGTATCTCGCCGCCGCCAGGTCAGGCCGCGCATCTACGCGCTTAATCCATGTATCCAGGGATCCTATTTCAGCCGGGATCTCTTCCGGTTCAACGGGCTCGGCCGCGGCATCCAAACCCGTCAAAAATGCAAGGACTTCGCGGCCGGCTTGAAGCTGTCCGATTACCTGGGTGCGTTGGACCTTGAGCAAGGCCAAAGCCGTCTGGGTGGTATACACCTCGGCCTGACGTGACCGTCCGACGCGCACTCGAACGCGCAAATCCTCTATCCGCCTGGAGTAAACATCCATCTGCTTGTCCAAATGAACGAGGTCGCCCCGCAAGGATAACACCGCGAAATATGCCTGGGCCACGTCGGCATACAATTGCAGGCCGGCCCAGCGCCGTGCCTCCACCCGGTATTGAATGGAAGCCCCAGCCTGCCTGATTGCCGCAAAATCCCTGAAACCACGGAATAACGAGAGGGACCCGGATATTCTGGCCTGGTTCTGCTCCGAAGATGAAGCCGATGCCCCGGAAGGCTGTTCCTGCCTGAAGTGGGATCCATACGACGTGACGGCCGGCATCATTCCGGCCCATGCCTGTCGTGCCTGCTCCTCAGCCTGCAACACAAGTTCGCCCTGGTCCGCCATGGTTTCGCTCTGTTTCATGGCCGATGAAAAACATTCATCCAGGGACACGTTCCGTAATACATCCGCAGAAACACTCAAAGCCGGGAAAACAAGGGCCAGAAAGGCCGTAAATATCCTTCGCATTATCTTCTCCCTCCGCATGGAACGGGTTGGCGTCATGATTTATGCACCCTGTCAGCGATTACCATGTACAGGCAAGGGACCAGGAATAGCGTCAGCATGGTTGAGACAGCCATTCCCCCGATAACCACGACGGACATGGGGATGCGGGTTTCGGCCCCCGGCCCCAGGGAAAGCGCCGCAGGAACGGCGCCGGCAATAATCGCCACCGATGTCATCAGGATGGGCCTTAGCCTGATTGGACAAGCCTCAAGCAATGCCTTGGCGGCATCTCCACGATTCCCGGCTTTCCTCAGCTGATTGGTGTATTCCACCAAAAGAATGGAATTTTTCATGGTCAAGCCCAGCAGGAGTATAAGTCCAATGACGCTATAGAGGTTTATCGAGTGTCCTGTCGCCAACAGGGCCAAAAGCGCGCCGGAAATACTGAACGGCACCGCCGCAAGGATGATGAACGGGTCGCGATAACTGTTGAATTGGGACGCAAGCACCATGTAAACGGCAAGTATACCCAGCAGGATTGCCAGCGCAAATCCCGCGAAAGCCTGCTTGAAATCAGCGGATGTCCCCCCGAATTCGACCCGGTATCCGGCCGGCAGGATTTTCCGCGCGACCGACTCCGCGGTGGAAAGGGCTACATTCTGCGATTTTCCAGGAGCAAGATTCGCGAATATGGTCACGCTCCTTTGCCGGTTTACCCGGTTGATGATCTGCGGAACCTTCTGGCGCTCAATTCTTACAACATCCCTCAGCGGAACAAGTTCCCCCCGGTTATTGCGGACCGAGAGCGTTTTTATTGTTTCCTCCGGTTTGCCCGCATCATCCTCCAGCTTCACCCTGATGTCATTGCGGTGTCCGCCCCGGGTAAACTGGCCGACGGTGATTCCACTAATCATGACGTTAATCACGGTGCCGATTGATTTTACCGAAACCCCTCTTGCCATGGCCTGCGCCCTATCCGGAATGATGTGAAGTTCTTCCTGGGCGACCTGGTAGTCGGTGTCAAGGTCGATAACCAGGCCCGTTTGCCTGAGTTGCTCCATGATCAGGGCGGAATATTCGGCAAGGCGCGCCCAATCAGGCCCCTGGACGGTTAATTCCACCGGATACCAGCCCGATGATGTAAGCCCGCGCATTGAAAAATCGTTTACGCCTCCCCGTATCCCGCCGATGGATTTAATTGCCTTCCGGGTCAGCGCCATCAGTTCCGCCTGGGTCATTTCCCTCTTTTGACCGGGCCCTTTCCCCCGATGCCCTTTCGCCTTCAGGGTAACCAGAACGGTCGCCGCGGTCACATCGCCGCTCCCCTCCTTCCCTTTGGGCGTTCCCCCAACTGTGGTAAATACACGGGTGACCTCCCCGCGCTTCAGCAATATTTCCTCCAGCTTTTTTACCTTCATATCGGTAAATTCCAGCGAAGAACCCACCGGCGTTTTGAGTCCGATCTTGTAAATGCCCTGATCCTGCGGAGGGACGAATTCAACCTTAAGGAACGGCAGAGTTGCCAGGCTTCCGATGAAGAAACCCGCCAAAGCCAGCAGAACTTTCCATCTATGCGAAAGCGCAACACTCAACGCCGCCACATATGATGTCCTGAGTGATTCGAACAGCCCCCTGATGACGGAGCTGAACTTTCCAGGGGCTCCACGAACATCATCCACAAACGCCATTTGTGAAGTGAGCATCGGGGTCAGGGTCAGGGCTCCCAGCAGGGACAGCAACACCGCCACAGCCATGGCCACCCCGAACTGGGCCAGGAAAAGCCCCATCATGCCGTGGACAAAGATCACCGGGACAAAGATGGCGACAAGCGAAGCCGTGGTAGCGATGGCGGCCATGGCAATCTGGTTGGCACCCGTTTCCGCCGCCGCCACCGGTCGCTTTCCCATTTCCCGGTGACGGTATATGTTTTCAAGCACCATTATGGCGTCGTCCACAATGATCCCGACGGCAAGGCTGAGCGCCATAAGCGTGAACGTATTCAGCGTGTATCCGGCGAATCCGAATACAATCAATGTCCCCAGAATGGAAGTGGGAATGGCCAGCAGGACATTGAAAGTGCTGCCCCAGGAACCCAGGAACAGCCATATCACCATGCCGGTTAGAAGGACCGCCATCGCCAGCGTGAAGTACATGTCGCCGATCGATTCCTCGATGAAACGGCCGTTATCAATGTCCACGTTCAATTCCATTCCTTCGGGCAGTCCCGACCTGATTTCCGCAACCCTCTTCCTGATCGCCCTCGCCAGGGCCACTTCATTGGAACCGATCTGTTTCTGTATACCCAACCCCACGGCCGCGGTCATGTTTGACCGGCTTATCCTTCGGATGTCATTCAGCCCATCCTCCACCCGGCCCACTTCACTGAGCCGGATAGCGCGATAACTGGCCTGGCCGCCGCGCCGCAGGATGGCCAATTCGTTGAATCCTTCCGGCGATTCAAGCTCTCCCAGCATGCGCACATTAAGCTCTTTTTTCCCCCCTCCTTCCTCCAAATACCCGGACGGAGGTTCCTGGTGTTCCGCCACCAGGGCGGATACGACATCTTCAGCGCTGAGTTCCTGCCTGTTCAGCTTGTCACTCGAGAGCCAGATTCTCAGGTTCGGTTCGACATACCCCGCCAGCAACACATCGCCCACACCCGGCAGCGTGGTGAACTGGTCCTTGAGATAGTCCCGGACAAATATCATCAGTTCTTTACGGGAGTACTTCTTACTATGCAAGCTGATCCAGGCAACGGGGTTGTCCTGGGGATTCGTCTTCGTCAGAACCGGAGGATCCATATCCCGGGGAAGAAGTTTCATGGCCGCCATAATTTTCGCCTGCACATCCTGGAGCGCCACATCGACATCCCGGCCGAGCTCAAATTCAACGGTCAAGCTCGCGGAACCTTTCCGGCAGCTGGAGGTAACCCGCTTTATCCCCTCCACCATCATTATGGCGTTCTCTACGGGGTCAACCACGTCCGTTTCCATGACTCCGGGCGCGGCTCCCGGAAGGTTAAGGCTGACAGCCACAACGGGAAAATCGACATCGGGCAACTGGCTTATTCCCAGGCGCATGAACGAGACAACGCCAAAAACCGTCAATCCCGTGAACAACATCCATGCGAATACCGGGCGCCGAATTGAGAGTTCCGGAAGCGTCATGTATTGCCCATCATCCCGGAGGCTGATTGCATTCGACAATAAGGCCATTTACAACTTCTTTCCATGCGCGCCACACCAAGGTACGGTTTATGCATTCCTGCTTCTCTCCTGGGGCTGGCGGACCTCGACGGCGAACTTCTTGCCCCTTAAATACAATTCCATCAACACGGCTATAACAATGAATACCGGCAGGGTGAACAGCGTTCTCAACAGGGAAAACTTCAACCCCAGGAACCCTATTTCAAATGTCAGCATAGGCACTTTCAAGGTGGCAAAAGCGCCAAGGTATATGAATATATTCCGCACGCTGCCGCCTTTTTTCCACAAAAGATGCGCCACCGGGAAGGCGGCATAAAGGGGCCCGGCCTGCAGCATGGCCAGGAGTATGACCCAGGCAGTACCCTTGAAGCCCGCATCGGGCCCAATATGTTTTTCGACTTTTTCACGCGGAAACCAGACATCGATTAAACCGATCAGGATGAACATGAGCGGCAGGAAAGATGCCATTTCAATGAAAAACAGCCAGAAGTTATGGCGAATCCCGCCGATAAACGGCAGATTAAACAGCCAGGAAACCAGCAGGATCAGGCCGGCCAGGGCAATAATGATGTATTCGCTCTCCGATATCCTTGTGAGGATGTTTTTCACATGAAAACCCCGACGAGTGCCCCGATAATTATCGCGCCGAACAAACTCAGGCCGTTCCTCAACAAGGCAACCCGCATACCGAAATATTTAGCTTCCAGCGGCAATGTAATAATCCCCACCATCATGAGAGTCGTAATGAATATCGCGAGTACGCTATATCCAACCCCGCTTTTCAATAATATTGCCGCCAATGGATACGCTATAAATCCTGGGATCAGGGATACCGAACCCAGCAGGGCGGCAATGGACATCCCCAAATATCCTGACTCCTTCCCCAGCCAGTGTGCCACGGTCTCCCCGGGAACCAGGTAAAGAAATACGCTCACTAATACAAGGATGTTTAGCAGGGCCGGCAGGATTGCCATGAACATTTTCAATCCCTTCCTTACACCCGCCACAGTTTTACCGGAGTCTTTTAGCAGGGAAGCCGCAAGAGCGATTAATGTTACCCCGATTAATATCAGCATGACTTGCCGCCCGCTCCGCGAATGGCGGCTCCGGGACCAAACAAAACCCGTTCACCAATTACCTGATTATCCATGCTATTGCCCACCCGACAAGGTGTTGGATCGCTTCCAACTCCCCAGGATCTCGGTCTCCTCGCATCCCAGGACTTCAGGCTCTAAAGTGGCATGACCGATTTCCCAATGTTCGTTCAAGAACGCCTTGAGGCGCGACAAAAGCACCTCGATATCCAGCCCGGTCATTTCCCCGCCGACGGTGACGTGAGCCGTGAGCAGGCGTTGGCTCGGTCCAATCTCCCAGACATGTATGTGGTGCAGGCGGACTGGTGCGAAGGCGCTCCCGACACGCTCTGCCAATTCCACGATGTCCACATCGTCCGGCACGCCTTCCAGGATCGTGGAAAGCGTCTCCCAGACCAGGGACAGCGCGCTGCGCAGGATCACCAGGCCAACAAGCATCGCCGCGACAGCATCCACATAGGAACCCGCGGCGGTATGGGCCAAAAGCGCCGCGACCACCACCGCCAGGGATGCAAGCGCATCCTGGGCCATGTGAAGAAATGCACTGCGCACATTCACATCTTTCTTGTCGTGGCGGCGCAGCAGGAGGACTGATCCGACGTTGGCACCCAGCGCAATCAGTGCAACTATCAGCATAATCCCCTGCGACACCGGCTCGGGATGAAAGAGCCGGAACACGGCCTCCCGGGCAATAAGCGCGGTCACGGCGATGAGCGTTACGGCGTTGACCAGGGCGGCAACCACTTCAACCCGCTTAAGGCCGTAGCTGTGCCGTATTGTGGGGGCTCGACGGCCAAGGCGGCGGGCCACCAGCGCCAAGACAACGGCAACCACATCGCCGAAGTTATGCGCCGCATCCGAAAGGAGAGCCAGACTGCCCGAGAGAAGTCCTCCGATGAATTCAGCCAGCGTTATGGCCGTATTAAGGATGGCGGTTGCCCAAAGCCGCCCATCCATTCCCCCTTGCGGGATGGCGTGGTTATGCCCCTGATTTGCCATTAAAATGTCACCGCCACCAGCGTCTGGATCCCGTCAAAGGATTTCCAGGAACTCCCGGCCCGGTCCGACTGGCGGAGGTATCCCAAACCCAGGCGGGTAGCCTCAAAAAACACTGCTGACGCCATGGCATAGACCCGGTTCCGGTAGAAAGGCGCAATACGCGTGGAGGCCAGGTCAACCCGCATTTCATCTGAAGCCGTCAGCCGTACCGGCCCGATATCCCGGGTCAAATAAACCCGTGGCCGGTGATAATCGAATTCCGCGGGCGAATTAAGGCGGAAGAAAAAACGGTCCTCGATCCTGGCCTTGCAGATTCCCGGCAGGTCCGCCTCATGCGAAACCCCGGCGACGGCCGAACGCGTCCCGATCCAGGCATTCCCGGCGGATTGCACGGACTCAAAATAGAGCTGGCCCGCCAGGCTGAAGCCAAGCCCGATCTTTCGGGAATAGGTCACATATTCATCATGGACATAATCATCGGACAGCCCGTCCCGGAAATACACCTCCGTCAGCGCCGACACCTGGGCCGCACCGGAAATGTCGTGCGTGGCGCTCCAGGTGCTCCAGTACTGCCATGTCTCAGCAAATACGGGCGAAGCGCACCCAAGCAGGAACAGCATCGCAACGCCTGTTTTCATGCTTATCCTCGCCATAACCCAATCCATCATGTTGGTTAGACGCAGCCGATCAACCAATAGTGTGGCGGAAATCATCACAAACCCCTCTTCACAGTCCCACCATATACTTAAGCAGGATATATACCCCGATGAGCACCAGCGCCGAGCCGGTTATTTTCCGGGAGACCGCCTCCGCCCTTTGCACCCTGAGATAAACCTCGTTTAGACGCCCCACAGCAAAGGCAATAACCACCGCGAAGAGGACTACAGGGAGCCCGGTCCCAATCCCGTAAACCACCGGCATGAGCAAGGGCGACTGCGCCTTTACCGCTAGGGGCACCAGTCCGCCAAAGAACAGCCCCGCCGAAACCGGGCAGAGCGCCAGCGCAAACAGCGCCCCCATCACAAACACGCCGAACAGCCCCCACCTTTCCAGCTTCCTTGCCGAATCACCGGAAACAGAAACCGACGGCAAGTGGAAGGGGAGGAGGTCCAGCAACAGGAGCCCGGTCAGGACTATCAGGACAGCCAAACCCCGGTTCATCCACAACTGGAGGAATTGCGACATCGCGGGAAGGGCCGAAAACGCTGATACCGCCAGGAATCCCAAAACTGCGTAGGTCAGGGCCCGCCCTGCGGTATACAGCAGGCCCGATAGGACAACCCACCTGCGGTGCTCCACCCGGTGCCCGATCAGCGAAACCGCCGCTATGTTGGACGCCAGCGGACAGGGGCTGATGGAAGTAAGGATCCCGAGCCACAGGCCTGATCCGGCAAGCAGGAGCAGTTCCATCACTTCATCTCTTTGAGCATGGCCTTCACTTCGCCCGATACATACTCGCGGAACTTGTCGGGAGTATGGACGGTGGACCATATCTCGGGAAGATTCTTCCACTTCACTTCCTTGCCGTTCTTCCGGAGCGAGAGGACCAGCGACCTGGTCATGAGTTGGTAATCGGACGCGAAATGCTCGTTGGGAGAAACCTCGTAGTTTAGCGACAGGAACACAACCTTACCCGCCTTAATCTCCCTGGCAAAGTCGCCCTCAATGGTTTCCTTCGACTGCTTTTCTATGGCAAGACAGGTCGGACACCGGTAAGTCCCGTGGAGGTAGTATGCAACCAGTTTAGAGCCCTTCTCCCCCGAAACCACCTTGCTATCACCCGTCGTTGCCCGGGGTTTTGATC
>Ga0315280_10003489_pt1 | contig 24099 bp, 27 predicted proteins | sample YL17G06_40_MG_FD_203697 | JGI IMG/M metagenome (GOLD analysis project Ga0315280, IMG submission 203697) | Sediment microbial communities from Yellowstone Lake, YNP, Wyoming, USA - YL17G06_40 | ecosystem: Environmental > Aquatic > Freshwater > Lake > Sediment | place: USA: Wyoming | collected... | reverse complement strand
GGATCGATCGATCATAAGACACTACTGGAGTCCATCATTTAAGGAACTGAAAGACCGAACATTAAAAGCAATCACAGAACTAGAACAAACATTAGACTAGACATCGAAATAAGTCGAAAAAGCCTTTCTTTCTTTATTTGATAACGTTCGATTCCAAACTTCTAGGGACTCCCGGAAACCATTGTGAAATATGCTCATTTTCTTGTCTTGAACCACTTAAAAGAAATTAGAGTCAAGGAAGCGAATATCAAACACCAAAAAGCAGTATCCAGAACAAAAGACTCTAATGAGAACCAATAAACTGTAGGCATACCTGGATAAACTATCCATGAGTGTCCATGCCAGCTCAGAGGAAAACCATAGCCAATTTTGGATACCCCAATTGTGGACAGATTTTTTCCATAGAGCCCTGAGACAAGTGTGGAAATAAAACCTAATGCAAGAATTACAAGAAAGATCAAAAAAGGTTTTATTTTCATACACACCATTTACCATTTCTAAATTTCCATAGATTATTGCTGTTTCAAAAGCTGTACTTCTCTCTCTTTCTCCTTCTTGACACCTGATTTCATCATGTACAATCCGATTAGGATGAAGATAACAGCTCCTACAATTGGGGGAGTTAAATACTTCCAATATTCAGCACCATAATAAAATGGAGTTGCTATAAAAGTATACCAGAGTATTGAAAAGAGACTGGTTGAAGCTAGACCTAGAATGATCAATCCAATCCAAAATATGGAGGTTTTTTGACTTTTAAACATGATTCATCAATTGTTACTGTAAGTTCTGGCATAATAAAGATAACTAGTCATAGATATTATACACACCCGCACATACACAGACACAATAACATACTCCAATAAGAATGATAGAATAGCTCAATTGGTGGCTTATTGTTAAAAAGAGACTAGAATAGAGGATGCAATGTTAATAACAGACAGAATCTATGACACAGTCCAATAGCAATAGAAGATTATTCCATAAGCCATATTAGTGGATAAAATATTCAGACCTATGTTCATGAGGAGAATGGTAGAGGGAGAAAGGAGAGGGGAGAAAATCTACTTTTCTTCTACCATTTCCCCACACATCCATTGATATTATAAAATAACACGCTTTTAGTACTATCTCTTAGTACAGTTATTCCAAGTTTTGGAACACATAAACTTCATAAACGATTCCCCGCTGTGATTCTTGTAGAATGATTGAGTGAACACGAATGAAATTTTGTGATAGGTGTGGCTCTCGTATGAGGGAGGAGAAGAAGGACTTTATTTGTCCAAGGTGTGGAAATGTTGTTCATGCTGATACTAGAATGCCCTCAAGGAATGTGAAAAAGATAGAGCATTCCAGTTCAGTTTGTTTGGTCAATAAAGCACAAGATGAATATGTAAAAGTTTCTCAGATATGTCCAGAATGTAGAAACAAAGAAGCATTCCATTGGTATTCTGGAGTCTCAGGTGAACATGCAGGCATCAAAAGAGAGATAACGGTAGAACATTTTAGATGCACGAAATGTTCACATTCTCGGAGTAAAATTTCTTAAACGACTGAACCAGCCAATCCTTTCAGCTCTTCTTTTATGCAATTCTGAATCTAGAAGAGTTGAAGCCTTATAGACATCCCTCAAAATCTGACCATATTGGTCAAGATAGCCATGACCTAAAACTCTTAAATTCTACCTCTATTACTGAAAATGGGAGGGCCGGTCGTCTAGCTTGGTTAGGACATTGGCTTTACGAGCCAAAGGTCGCCGGTTCAAGTCCGGTCCGGCCCACCAATAATACGTGTCTTTTGGTTTCTTTCTAGCTGAATCCTTTATTAGGCAAGGCGAAAGAATTACCCGACATGACAACCAGATCAGTCAGTCCTTTCAACGCATTTCTAATGCTGTGTTTGATTACTTTTTGGGGGAGCTCATTCGTGATTGTTAAAGCAACACTTCGGGAGGGACTGACTCCGGTTGCAATTGCAACTTTCAGATTTCTTACTGCGGATGGAATGTTCCTAATCGTGCTTCTTCTTAACAAGGTCAGAAAGCGAGATTACGTGCTTCTTGTTGAAAGAAAGGATTTTCCTATGTTGCTGTTTCTCGCTCTCACGGGTGTAACTTTCTTCTTCACGTTCCAATACACGGGCATTCAGATGGCCAGTGCGTCAATTGCTTCGATCCTCGTCTGTCTCCTTGCGCCAGTTCTCATTAGCATTCTTTCTGCCCGAATATTCAAGGAGCATTTATCGAAAAAACAGATTATTGGAATCGGAATTGCAGCGTTAGGCACGTTGACCGTTATTGCAGAGGGCACTATAGGTCTTCAGGGCAACATGGTCTTCTTTCTCGGAAGCCTGATCTTGCTTTCTACACCTTTCCTCTGGGCTACATACACCATCGGGGGAAAGAAGATAATGGAGAAATACAGTCCTTTTCTCGTTGTAGCCTACGTCAACATTCTAGGCGGGTTGTGCCTGGTTCCCTTTTCACTAGCTGAAAACTCATTGCATGAAATACTCATAATGAACTTCCACGAGTGGGCGGCAATACTTTATTTGGCTTTCATTTGCTCCCTACTAGGATATTTCATCTGGTTCCACGTGATTAACCAAGTTAGAGCAGCAGTGGCCAGCTCATTCATGTTCGCGGAACCACTGGTAACCGTGCTGTTCGCAATCACTTTCATCGGAGAAGAAATAACTCCCTTCGTTATCACAGGAGGCTTTCTAATCTTCATCGGCGTTTACCTAGTTTCTACGAAATAATCGGCGTCTGCTTCTCTTCGAAGAATTCCAGAATTCTTCTTGGTTTGAAGACGCTGAAGGCTGCCTGGCTTAGCTTTCTGCCAATTCTCGGAATCAATCCCGCAGCATCGGTCCCAAATTTACACACAACTGCATACTCAAGAACTCCTAAAGGTTCTATGCCAATTACATCACGGCTGAATCCTGCGCTTTTCAAGGCCAGCCTAATCTCATCATGAGATGCGCCTAGGACCAATAATCTATCAAGCAGGGTTCTCGTCCAGCTTCTGTACTGCTCCTGCTGATTTTCTGATAGTTCAGCTTCAATGCGGCTTTTCTCCTTGTCGACACTGAGGATTTTGATGTTTAGCGGCAGTTTTTCGCAGAACCCGAAGACCACGATGAATTTTTTAAGGGAAGCTTTTCTTCCGTCCCCAAGTTGAGCCTGTAAGTTCTGCAGCGGAATTGCGGCGTCAATAACGTTTGGTGAAAAGACTCCTATGTCAACGTAGAGCTCGCATTTGTTTTCGTCTAGAGCTATTACATGCCCCTTTACGTTTGAGAATCTCTTGACATTTTCCAAATCTGCTGGGCATAGTCCTATCCTGTCAGCCAAGTAGTGTAAGGCTACGGTTTCGTCTTCGCCAGAAACCGCTATTTGGATCCATCCGCGGCTGGTGACTCCGCAGATTTTGGTTTCAACCTTCAAGCCCTCGAATGTAGAGCTTAGATTTCTACCAACCTGTTTCAGCTGAAAATCATTGTAGGCTTTTGCAAGCAATGTTATGGTAGGCATTCGCAGTCGCCGACTAATGCTAACATTTCCTCATGTAATCTCCATATTCTTTCGATGGCGGACGATGGTAAATCTTGTGAAAGCTGTTCTATGGTTTTTTCTATTGGCACTCGCCTTGAACCCTCGATGAGCTTATCTGCGTAGGAAATGATTTTTTCTTCAAGTGTTAATGGAACGTAGATGTCTTTTGGCCACCCGAGCTTTTTCGCTTCTCTCGCGATTATCCCACCGCCAACATGCCTTTTAATTATTGATATAACTCTTTCAGGCAAACCGAGAGATTTTGCAATTTCTGCTCCTATAACTGCGTGGTGGACGGTGTGGGTTTTGGCGCGGCCAAGGTCGTGTAAGAGTCCTCCGATTTCAACAAGTTCTAAATCAACGTTGTAGCCTTTTTCCCTGCACGCTTCTGCGATTTCAACGGCAAGCTGAGAAACTGCTTCAACGTGTCTTATCACGTTCTCCCGGCATCCACTTTGGCGGAGAAACTGCAGTGCTTGTTCTCTCGTTGGAAGCTTTTCACTCACCAAGCTCCTTCCTTAAAATGTCAACTTTCTTCCCTAATGAGTCAAGGATTTTCTCGTTGTCATAATGCATTAACGGCTTGCCACATGTTGGACATCGGAAAACCAGCTCCACGGCGTCTTCAAATGGGATTCGCTTGCAACCAGGTGTGCAGCAATAGTAGAAGTCATGGTTTTTCTCATACTCCAGTCTTATGTTAAGTTTTTCAAGCACCCGGCGTTTTTGGCTGAGTATAAACCCTTGCAGCTGGTCTGGCTGCAGCCTCCAGTGGAATATGAACCATCCGGTCTTCGGATCCCGTGTTCGTCTTAGGCCTACGAGGGAATGGTCGTAAAGTTTGTAGAGGATCTTACGCACAGAATTAAGCCTTATACCTGTTTTGTTTGCTATTTCGTCATCAGTTGTCTCCTCTGAGTTCTTGAGAATATCGATTAATTTGACAGCGTCTTCTTCACCCAGAGCCTCGGCAACCTTCAACAACGTTGCGTCATCTATGTTGGATAACATGGTAACCCTTTGCTTTCAATGCTCAACACTATTCTCTATATTATGTATTTTGCAAGATTTAACTTAAATCTCTTTACAGAAAATCTGAATAAGATCATCATCATTTTTGGCTTACCACCTTCTTTCCCCTACGTTGAGGCACAATCCTTACCTTGCCGTTCTGAAATTTTCTTGTCAATTCCTTTCCTTCAAAAAAGCGGTCAAGGAAAACCGCTAAACTTGCACATTCCGAGTGCGGTTGGCTTCCTATGGCCACATTAAAATCTGAAACAGCTTCTGAAAAGAATTCGCTTGGAACTTTTTGGCTTCCGACAATGACTAAGATGTCTTTGCTAGAAGTCTTAATGCGTTGCAGTACATGGCTTGTTTCAATGTTTTCTCCATATGCTGTTAAATGGACAACCAGCCCGCCTTTTGCTTTCCAATCTGTCACAGTCTTTCTCCATGGAGCTCCCATTTCGAAAAAGAATGAGCCACCCCAGTTTTGCGTGACTTTTTCAATTGTTTCCTTAATCTTTGGGTCTTCTATGTCTGAGATTATTAAGCCTGAGGCCCCTAACGCTCGGGCTGCCAGTGCAACGTGTGTTGTAAGCCTCGCATCTCTTCTTGGCCTGTGTCCCCATCTTAAAACTACGATCTTGGTCAAATTGTTCCCTTTTTCTAGGTTTTCTCAACTTTGCCGTTGAATTCCTGTTCCACCCGATTTCTCACTTTCTCTGCAAACGATGGGTTTGCTTCAAAAATCACGTGCACCGAGCTTTCCGTGTAATCGGCTGTTTGCACATCAGCGTTCCTGAAGAGCCACGCCAGGAATGGCATAGTCTGGTTTGTTAATGGTATGGTGAATGAGGCTCTGACGTAGTTCTTTAGTGTTCTCAATATTTCTTGTTTCAGTTGTTCAAGGTTTGATTTGTATAACGCCGATATGGGCACGAGAGCCGTGGCTTTTTCTTTCATGTTTTCAAGTTTTTGTTGTACTTCTGTTTCTGAGATCAGGTCAATCTTGTTCAAAATTGTTATTATGGGAACTCCTGCAGCTCCTATACGTTCTATCGTGTCTAGGCATACCGAAAGCTTCTTTTCAATAACGTTCATCGACTCGCTTGCATCCACGATTAGGAGTATTAAGTCAGAGTAAATGGTCTCTTCAAGCGTTGAATGGAACGCTTCTATCAGTGTCAAGGGCAGACGGTCAATGAAGCCGACAGTGTCAGTTAACAGAAACTTCTTTTTAGAGAATGTCACAAGCCGTGTCGTTGTGGAGAGGGTCGTAAACAATGCAGTGTCTACAGGAACTGTTTCTTGTGCAAGGGCATTGAACAGTGAGCTTTTTCCAGCTTTTGTGTATCCTGCCAAAGAAATTAATACAAAACCCAGCTCCGCCCTTCTTTGGCGATGTAAGACTCTTTTCCCACGGATTTTCTTCAGCTTTCTGCGTATGGCATGCATCTCTCTCTTAACGCTTTCGTAGTAGACATCAACTTCATACGCGCCCAGTCCCATGAATCCGGGCTGTTCTCCCTTTTTTGCCAGTCTTACTCTTTCTTTTGCCTGTGCCAAGTCGTATCGCAGTTTTGCCAGTTGGATCTGCATCTGTGCCTCGGTTGTTGTAGCTCTTTTTGTGAAAATTTCTAGGATTAGCTGAAAACGGTCGATGATTTCGACGCTTGTCGCTTTGGCCAGATTGTAGGATTGTACAGGTTTTAAAGGGTTGTCAAAAATCACTTTTTCAGCGTTTTTTTCTCCTACGAGTTTGGCTAGTTCCTCCACTTTTCCAGCGCCTATTTGATAGCGAGCATCCGGTTCTCTAGTCTGTTCCATTCTGCCTACAACGGTGTAGCCTGCTGATTCTGCAAGATTTTCAAGTTCATCGAGGCTTGATGGTTCGAACTGTTGTCGCCGTTGGACTATGATGGCTTTCGTCCGGTTGTGTCCTCCCTCTCTTTCCCCTTCTTGTCTAGCTGAATTAGGTCTCCAAGGGTCAGTTCACGGCCTGTGGCTTTCACCATTTTTGTTGGCGGAACTTTCTCTTCCTTGGCTGGAACAATCAGCTTGATTTTCAAGGCATGTTCCAACATTGTTGCAAGTCTATTATCGGGCGTCATTTTTCCAGTTTCAATTTTCCTGAGAAGAGAAACTTTTTCGTTTATTCTCTTGCCCAGTTCTTCATGGGAAAGGCCAAGTTTCTCTCTTGCCTGCCTTATTTTTACGTCAAAATTTTCCACCAGCTCTAAGCTTGTGTCTACTGTTGGAGCTTGTGGCTTTTTAGTTTGAACTCTTAGCGGCATAGGCGTTGCTTTAAGTCTTGGAACTGCCATTTTCAGTTTAGGTTCCTCATAGTACGGTTTTCCAAGTTTTGAACATTCAATGCATACTGTCAGCTTTGCCCCTTCAATTATGACATTGTAAGATTTGCCGTTGATCCTGCATCCGCAGACTTCACATCGCAATTGCCTGCACACCTGAACTGTTTTTATTATTCTGGTTGTGTTTATAGTTGTCGAATCACAATACGTTTCCTGCCGGTGCAAGATTTGGAGGAAGCATTGAATAGGATTAGAAGTGTGGCAGATTACCAATTTGGCAAAGGAACAGGCGTTGCACTTTTTCCGGAGAACGTGGAAATCGCTTTCTCCAAAAGAACTGGCAGAATCCGGTACGTCTACTTGGCTGGCAAACGGCTTGCCACCATGCGTCCAACAGACGGGTTGTTCTCCCTAAGCATTGCCGGTGCGAAACGAATTGTTGGGAATGTAGATTCTGCGAAATGTTTTGTCACCGTTCGGAACGATGTTTCAAAATTTATCGCTGAAGGCGGCGATGTGTTTGCAACACATGTTGTGAAAGCTGATGATGGGATTCGTTCGAAGGAAGAGGTTATTGTACTCAACGAAGAGGGTGAAATCTTGGCCGTGGGCCGTTCCGTTCTGTCGGGCGAGGAAATGAAAGCATTCAAACGCGGTGTCGCCGTTAAAGTCAGGCGGGGACGCATGGAAGAAAGTTAAGTATATGAGGTTTGAGTAGTAAATGATGTGTAGAAAGGTGGTTCGGTGCATAGGCGTGTGAATCCTCGTGAAGCAAAACGTATGATGCAACGTATGGGCTTAAACATGAATGCGGTGGCAGACGTTGAACAGGTCATCATAAAAACAAGCAGTAAAGAAATCACGATTGAAGAACCGGAAGTGGCAATGCTTGAAATGCAAGGACAGAAAATCTTTCAGATAACAGGAGGAAAAATCACCGAGAAAGAAGCAGAACGCAAGCCGTCGGCAATATCCGACGAGGATGTTAGGCTTGTAGCTGATCAAACAGGAAAGAGCGTTGAAGAAGCTAGAAGAGCATTGGAAGAAAGTCAAGGAGATCTGGCCAAAGCGATTCTCCTATTGCAGTCAAAGATTTAACACATCAACACAGACTTTGAAGATGTAAGGTAACCAGTTATGCCAAAAACCGCGGCTCTTGAAAGAGCGGCCCCAAAAACAATTATTGAAGAGAAAAAGATTGAAGAAACTATCAAAAACATACCTGAAGACTCATTTACAGTGCTTGATTTCGTGAAAACATTGAAAAGCATCTACCCTGAAGTTTGGGAAAACCTCGTTAAAAGGTTTGGACTTTTTGGGAATAAAAGAAGATACACTGCGGCAACATACCTTTCAAATAGACTTGACATGTATTCGCATAAGCCATACTCAATCTTTGTTGCATTCACGAACTATAGCGAAGGCAGATTCAAGGATTACCGAAGAATCACTGAGGAAGAAAGGAAATCTTTCGGAAGTCCATGGATAATTGTCTATAAAAATAGGGCTCGAAATAAGACGTCGATTTAAGTTAACATCTTGCTTCTCTGTCGAAGAATTCATGACTGGAGGTTTTTACAAAATGCCAGATTACCACACCTTGGAAATTTTGCTCACGGGCTATTATCAGTTCAAGTCGTAAGTGAATAGAACTTAAGATATAGAACATTTCAGGTCGCGTCAAAAAGAATGCGCGGTGTATGGGCTAAGCGCAGAAAACCTATAAGGAGTCCTTCCTTTGATAACTAAGCGAAGAATGCCCATGAAGTTCCGGGACTTCGGGAAACTGAACTGGAAAGTATCGGCTTTAGGATTCGGAGCCATGAGGTTACCCGTTATCGACGGGGACGCTGGGAAGATCAATGAGCCTGAAGCGATCGGAATGATAAGATATGCAATCGACTGTGGGGTTAACTACGTGGACACCGCCTATCCATATCACAGAGGGCACAGTGAAGTCGTAGTCGGAAGGGCGTTGCAGGATGGATATCGGGAGAAAATCAGGCTTGCCACTAAGATGCCAATCTGGCTGGTAAATTCACAGCAGGACATGGACAAGTATCTGGGCGAACAGATGGGAAGGCTCCAAGTAGATTACATTGATTTTTACCTGTTCCACGGCCTCAACGCGGAGCGGTGGCAAAAGCTCAAGCAGTTCGGGGCGCTTAAGTGGGCTGAGACGAAAATAGATGAGGGAAAGATCGGGCACTTAGGCTTCAGTTTTCACGACGAATATCATGTGCTAAAGAAGATCATAGAAAGCTACGATGAGTGGACCCTCTGCCAGATCCAGTATAACTATGTGGACACCGAATACCAAGCCGGGACAAAAGGCCTGAAATACGCGGCTTCCAAAGGGCTCGCAGTTGTCGTGATGGAGCCCATAGCTGGCGGGAGGCTAGCCATGAAACCCCCAAAGGAGATACAAGCCATCTGGGAAAAGGTGGATATTAAGAGAACGCCGGCAGAATGGGCGCTCCAGTGGGTCTGGAACCATCCAGAAGTATCAGTTGTCCTCAGCGGCATGAGCACCAAAGAACAAGTGGTCGAGAACCTGAGAAGCGCCAACCGTTCAGGCCCAAGCATAGTCACCAAAAAGGAACTCGAACTCATAAATCAAGTCAAGCAGAAGTACAAGGAGCTCGGCTTCATTGGGTGCACAGGCTGCAAATACTGCGTGCCTTGCTCTCAGGGAGTGAACATACCTCAGATAATCTCCCTTTACAACGAATACTACATGGAGGGTCGGAGTGATAAAATCAAAAGCAAGTATTTGGAACAAATTACTCAAGAAAGTCAAGCTGGAAGATGCGGCAAATGTGGAAAGTGCGAAGAGTTCTGCCCACAACAACTACCAATAAGGAATATTCTTAGCAGAGCCGCAATGATCTTCGAGCAGGATAATTAGAACAGGCGTAGATAGGCGCGCTTGTGCAGAGTGGTTAGATGATAAAAGCTGTCATTTTTGATCTGGACGGGGTAATCGTTGAGAGTGAACACATACACATTGAAGCAGAGAAGCAAACCATGCTAAAATATGGTGTGCGAATATCTTCAGAGGAATTGCACAGATATACAGGAACGACGGCAAGGTTGATGTTTACAGAGTTAATAAAAAAATATAAGTTGAATACAACATTCGAAAGAATCTTTAACGAGAAGGAAGAAATATTATTCAAACTTTTGGAAAAGGATGTACAACCGACAAAGGGGGCTATTGAGTTACTTGAGAAGTTAAGACAAGAGAACGTCAAGTTAGCGATTGCGTCGAGTTCACATAAGAGATTAATAAAGTATGTCTTGGAAAAGTTGAATATAATACATCTCTTTGATTCTATAGTTGGTTCGGAAGATGTTATCCATGGCAAACCGAACCCAGAAACATTCTTTAGAGCAGCGAAGGAGATGCGCGTTAGTCCCCTCGAGTGCTTGGTGATTGAGGATTCCAAGCTGGGTGTTGAGGCTGCGAAAAATGCCGGGATGAAGTGTGTTGGATATAGAAATCCTAATAGTGGAAATCAAGATTTGTCAAAAGCGGATGTTGTAATTGATAACTTTTCCGAATTGAACCTTCGAGAACTGCTCTCATAGATTGTGTTCTGCATTGTTATGTTCATCAAATTTTGTTGCGGATTATTCAAGTTTTTCAGAGAACCATACGTATAATTGTTACATAGTTGAATTATCTGATAACAAAGGTTAAATAGTATTGCCATCTATACCTTAACTCTTAAACTTTGAATTTAATCGAGGTGATAGCAATTGGTCAGTGAAGGAAGAGGACGTTTGTTCAGAAGGAAAGACGGAAAGTACTTGCTTTACATACCAGTAGACCTAGCTGAAGACAGCATGTTCCCATTCAAGAGCTACACCAAGACAAAAAGAGGAGCCGATTCAATTCCTGTAAGAGTAAACTTCAAACAAGGGGACAACAAACTAGTAATAGAAAAGTGGAACGAACCGAGTGAGCACTAAAGCAGACGAACGTATAAACTAGAACACATTCAATCCCGTCAACACGATTCTCATCACTCTATTCCAGACTCTCTTGCATTTCTGAACGAATACCTACCCGATTCCGCTCCATAAACACTATGGCCTTTTTTTAATATGGCTGCTAAGTTTTTTTATACTCCTAGCGTCGTAGCGATCGGAGTGCTTCCAACGACCGCTCGCGCCCAACTGCGTCCCTTCAGTTAGACAATATAAATGCCTAAGTAACCGTTCTCTTGGATTAAAGTTGACTTAAAGGTTACAAAAGATCAAGGTTTTGATAAGGTTCTGCACGCAGCGCACACGAATTGATTACTGGCATCGACAGTTTTTGCGACGTTTTCCGAGAAATGTGGAATAAGAACCAGTGTTAGGAGCAATACGTACTTCAAATTCATAATGGATAAATCATAAACCTAGTCAATTTTGACTACCAACTGTGAATCTGCGGGCGGAAACTGTTGATTAATCAACCAACCCTAGAAAATGGAAAGATCACACATGTCGTCTTGTACTAGATTTGAGAGGAAAGTCTCTGGAATGGACAAAGATCTGGATGCCATGCTGTTCAATGTCACGGATGAAACGTTGAAGCAGATTTTCAAGGATGTAGGTGTGAAGGTCATTTATGATTTTCTTGAGAAAAACTCCAGTTTGAAACACGAAGAAATTGTTGAAAAGCCTGAAGTTTTCTCGGCTGGTTTGAAAAGCCTCTTAGGTTCAGCTGCGCCAGTAATAGAGAAGCAAATCATAAAGAATCTTCATCGTAAACTTCAGTTAGAATATGTGGAGAAGGAAGAGTCAGGGTTTTCCGACTGTATGAAAGAGTTAAGACGGAAAATACATTCTTCGAAAGGGAAAGCAAACGAAACCTCAAGAAAGAAAGAGACGAAGATTGGAAAGGGCGTTGAGGTTTCTTCGCACAATTTTAGCTCTTCAACTATTACAGTGAAGGGCAGTAAGTGCAAACGTACAGGAGGAAATGTAGGTATCTATGAAAGCATACTCAAGAATATGCCAGTTGGTGTGGACATTTGGCGCTTGGAAAATATGGCCGGTTCGGGATCGCTCAGGCTGTTTTTTAGAAATTCTGCTGCTGAGCGGATTACGGGGGTGCCGAGGAAAATTGTCGTTGGGAAGACCATGGCGGAGGCTTTCCCTGAAAGGCTCAAGACGGAATTGCCTAAGATCTTTGTAGAAGTTATCCGATGTGGTAAGGCAAAAGACTTAGGAGAAATTCGTTATGGAGACGAACGGGCTTCTGAAAGTGTTTTTCCCGTCAGAGCTTTCCCTCTTCCAGGCAACTGTATAGGGGTGACTTTTGAGAAAATCACTGAACGCAAGAAGATTGAGGAAAAGTATCGGAACATTTCTAAGAGACTGGAAAGTTTGATGAAAAGTTCTGCGGTGATGCTTCGAACTGTGGATGTACGTGAACGACTTAAGGCAATTGCTGAAGCGGTTCGGGAACAGGGTTGGGGAAGAGTAGTCATATCTTTGCGGGATGAAAATCTGAGCACAATAGATGTGGTGACGGCGGGCCTAACGCGGGAAGAAGAGGAATACTTGAAGAATCATCAGGCGCCAGGGCATGTATGGCGTAAACGTTTGAGTTCCATGTTTGAAAGGTATCGTTTGGGCGAATTCTACTATTTGCCTTGGAGTGATCCAGTTGTCCAAGAGCAATTCAAGTATGCACTTACAAGCAAAGTTCCCAAGGAGGAGACGGTTGATTGGAACCCGGATGATTTGCTGTTTGTCCCATTGCGATTGCCCACTGGTCAAGTTGTAGGTATAATGAGCATAGACGACCCAAAGGATGGACGACGTCCAACCAAAGACTCGCTTGCTCCCCTTGAACTGTTTGCTCATCAAGCTGCTGTAGCCATCGAAAACGCAAAATTACTGCAACAAGTAAAGGAATATGCACAGCATCTAGAGGAAAAGGTGCAAGAAAGAACCAAAGATTTGAAAAAGAGTGAAGAGAAACTTGGAAGCATGTTTTCAGCTTCTCCAGATGCTATAACAGCTTCTGACCTAAATGGAAAAATCGTCGAATGCAATGAGCAAACGTTGAAAATGCTTGGTTTTTCTTCGAAAGATGAGTTGATTGGCAAAAGTTCTTTTGCGTTCATTGCAAAGGAAGGCCGTCAGAGAGCTATGGAAAACCTGAAAAAAACTCTTGAACAAGGATCAACGAAGAATATTGAGTACACTTCCTTGACCAAGGATGGTCGTGAATTTCCGGTTGAACTTTCTGCAAGCGTTGTGAGAGACGCTTCAGGCAATCCTATAGGCTTTGTGGGAATAATCAAAGACATAACAGAACGTAAAAAAATGGAACAGCAACTTTTCAAGTCTGAAAGACTTGCCGCGATTGGAGAATTAGCGGCAATGGTTGGTCATGACCTGCGCAATCCTTTGACCGGCATCTCAGGGGCTGCATACTACTTGAAAACGAAGTTTGGCCGAAACATGGATGCTAATGGGAGGGAGATGTTGGCAATCATCGAGAAAGACATTGGATATTCAAATAAGATAATAACTGATCTCTTGGAATATTCAAGAGAAACTAGGCTGGAACTAACAGAAAGCGAGTTGGGATCGATAGTAAAAGAAGCCTTGTCTATTGTGAAGGTTCCGAAAAACATTCAAGTAGCAGACTTGACGGAAGATCATCCAAAGATAGAAGTTGATGTTGATAAACTAAGGAGATCTTTCGTCAACATAATAAGAAACGCAGCTGAGGCCATGCCCCAGGGCGGAACGCTTACTATAAAGAGTAAAAAATCGGGAGCCAACTTGGAAATTGCGTTCACTGACACCGGAGTGGGCATGACGAAAAGTATGCTTGAAAAGACTTTTGCACCGTTGTTCACGACAAAAGCTAGAGGAATGGGTTTTGGCCTATCTATTTGTAAACGTTTCATAGAAGCTCATGGGGGCAGGATTTCTGTGGAGAGCACTGTTGGCAAAGGAACCACATTCACAGTAACTATACCTGTCAAGTCCAAAGTTGAGGAAGGTGAAAAGGTTTGGGTAAACATGCCAGAATACTTGTTGTCGACGACGATGAAAGCATAAGAAAAACGCTTGCAATCATACTTGGCGAGCAAGGATATCAGGTTGACACTGCGGAAAACGGAAGCGAAGCTATTGCCAAGTCAGACGCGAAATTCTACAACTTGGCCTTGATCGATATTCGGCTTCCAGACATGGAAGGGACAGAGCTTCTAACAAGGATAAGGGATACGATGCCTAGGATGCGAAAAATAATCATTACTGGCTATCCGACGATCCCGAACGCTATAGAGGCTGTTAACAGGAGTGCAGACGCGTATGTGCTGAAGCCGTTCAAGATGGATAAGGTTTTGGAGACAATCAAGGAGCAGCTTGAGAAGCAAGAGGAAGAAAAGAAATACAGCGAGGGGAAGGTTGCTAACTTCATCGAAACAAGAGCTAGAGAACTTGAAATGAACATGACTAGCAAGAAATCGCAATAGGACCGGTTCTTATTCCTTCCTAAATCGTCTGTTTTTGGTAGCTTGCTTCCATTCTTCATACTTCCCTAAGGCTTCCTTTATTTGGATGTTTATGAAATCTTCTGCGTTGCGGTAGGAAGTGTTCATTTCTTTTATTGCTTCATTAAGCAAGTCATATTGTTCTCTTGGAATCTCTACGAATTCGCGTTCTTGACTGAGACACGTTAGCCTAAAGCGTATGGCATCCCGTATAAACTCTTCTCGAGTTGTGTAGCCTAGATGCTTGTTTTCTTCTATGAAGTTTTGTATTTGTATCAAGACTTCTGGGGGCAGAATAACCGATTCATTGATCAGTGCGTTTATCGCATCTTGGTAGGTTTGCATCTTGCTTGTTTGAGCCATTAACTCTCCAAGCAGCGTGGTGAGTTTTTGGTGAACATCTTCAGAGATTCTTAGAGTTTTCATACTCTTCCTCAAACGCTATTTGTGTGAGAAGTATTATTTATATCGTAAGGCTTTTAAGTGGTTTTTGTATATTTGATATACACGGTGTTCTACGTGTGCACGTTTATGCTTAGCAGTGAACTGAAGCATTGTCTCCATGCGGATGGGGTTTGATTTCATGCCTTTCATTTTCCGTTGCAGCCAATGCGGATCAATCCTGTGTGAAGACCCAAAACCTGTGCTGGACATTGGATCCTACAAGCGTCAAACATATCTTGAAAGCATCCTCACAAAGCTCGGAGGCAAGTGTCCAGTTTGCAATCATAAACTGCAGATTCCACCATCAGAAATTGAGGTTTTCGCTTTGAGGAAAGAAGATAATGGTTTGAGACGATCTCGCAGATGACAAGGACTATTCAGATTTTCGGTATTATGTCTTGTCAAGACAAGCAAACGCTATGCAGCAAAAAGGCACATTCAGTCTAATGTAGTTATTCAGTTCCAAATCCATCGAAGCATCCCCAGCCTGATTGTGACAAGTGGACTCAAGTGGCGAATACTACGTTGGAATGGCTTAAGTCCTAAAAGAAAAAAGAGAGTTCATAGAGTCAGCTCAAGGTATGTCACAAAACATGACGGAATAAAGATATACCGCAAGCGCAAGTAGTATAGTTCGAGCTCCGGTAGTATAGTCCGGTCAAACTTCATGGAAGGACCATGTATAGCGGCCTCTCGACGTAATAGATGGAAGAAAGCCGCGGACCCGGGTCCGAATCCCGGCCGGAGCACCACACTAAAGGTCTAAATCCCCAACTCACATATTTTTGAAGGATGCGCCGGGGTGAGAAACATGGATGATAGAATCTACAAGTATCAGCGTAGACTAGAGGTGGCTAAAGAAAGCCTCCGAAGAGCCCGAACGCTTGAGAGCAACAGGAAGAGCATAGAGGACTACGTTCGCTTCCGACGCGTGAATGGGCTTTCGGTTCAGCGTCAATGCAAGTATATCTATACGCTGAAATTGCTAGGCGAGTTAGCCGGTGAAAAACCTTTTAAAAGCCTAGCCAAAGACGACATGATAAGCATACTCGATTCGATCAAGTCGACGCATGAGAAAAGCGGAGAACCCAAATACGAGCCTTCGACCATTCGAGATTTCATGATATTGTGGCGCGGATTCATCGCTTGGATCCATGGCATTGAGGATCCAAAGCACGAGGGATACCCAAAAGCTGTTTCATGGTTCAGACCAAAAGAACCTAGGAATTTATTGAAGCCCAGCGACCTAATGACGCTGAAAGAGGAAGAACAACTCTTAGCTGCTTGCTGTAACCTTCGAGACCGAGCCATAATATCGGTTGAATCTGAGTGTGGACTACGCCCCGGTGAACTACTTGAATTGAGAGTCAAAGACGTTAAGATAGAAGAACACTGCTCAGAGCTCAGTGTAATCGGAAAAACGGGCGTGCGTGCAGTTTACGCGATAAAAAGCATGCCGCACTTGCTTGCATGGCTAAACGTTCATCCACGGCGAAACGACCCGCAAGCGTACCTATGGGGACTCAAGGATGGCGAGCCCTACGCGTATTCCGCGTTCAGGCAAATGCTCAGGAAAGTCGTCAAGAGAGCAAAAGTCCAGAAACCAATCTGGCCCTACTTAATGAGACATTCATCTGCAACGGACTCAGCTGATAGTGGCTTAACCGAACCACAATTGGACGAAGCCTACGGATGGGTCTAGGGCAGCAAAAGTCCGCGAACCTACATTCACTTGAGCGGGAAAAGCGTCAAGAAAGCCATGCTCCAGAAAGCAGGTCTAATGGCACCTCAGCAAGCGATCCGCACAGTCAAAACGTGTCCACGATGTGGGAAACCAGTTGCAGATGAAGACATGACCCTCTGTCCTTCATGCGGTTCCGTACTATCTTTGAAGACTGCAGTTGAGGTCCAGAAAGAACGCGACAAACTCAGAGAAGAAGTGGAAGAACTGAAAAAAGTCGTAGGGCAACTCGTCTCGTCAAAAATGAGATCAGGAGAAAGCCGAGAACAAGTAGAAACTCAGGCTGCCTCTCGAAAGTCTGTCCTCGATAAACTCAAAAGGCACGGTCTAGCCGAATAGCTTCCCCTTTTTCTGTTTCGGGGTGAATTCTGGCCTAAGTGACACAGGAGGTGAGGGCATGGGAAAGAAAGTATCCCCATCTCAAAGCGATGGACAAGACAGAGCAAAAATGAGCAGTCAAGCGGCCCTAGCAACGCAGAAATGCCTAGCCATCCATTAACAAACATCTCCACGGGTTGGCATAATCTGCGGGTTGCAGAGATGGAGACTTTAGCGATGCGACTGATCTGATCCTAGCACAAGGTTCCTGATCTCCGCAGACGAGAGAAAATAATCGTTACCTCTTCGTCTTCCATATGCCTTCTTTGTCCTCCTGCTCATATAAGGAGGATTGCTGCCTTTCTCTACGTAGACAAGGAGGAGACGTTTACCCCTATAGTTCGCTTCTTCTATTCGATAGGGTGGCACAAGATCCATACCGTCGTCAATTATTCGTGCGATATCCTCTTTCTTCCTTTCAAAGCCTACAATTTCTAATTGGTCGTTAACACCAAGGACAATTACTCCACTGCTGGTGTTGGCGAAGGAGGACAGTGTCTCCATGAATTCTTCTCTGTCGTATTTGTCGATATCTACCTTATACTCGACCGTTTCAGACTCTCCCTGAGTTACTAGAGATTCCAGTCCAGTTCCGCCTTTCACTTCGAACTTACGAGAAGGACGTTGAGAAGACCATTCTGCTGCGTCAATTGGCATTTCTGATCTCTTCTCCAACAAGGATATGCCAACCTTCATTATAGGTTCCGGACCATTGAAGTCGCACCAGCCTGACTTGTCAGGTTCTAATCCCTCTGAAAGGGTAATATCTTTGTCCGATGCGGCGTACATTTTGACGGATAGATCGGAAGTTCCGAGCTTGAGAGACTTAACTTTGACGCGAATCTTGGGTCCGTCTATTTCAACGTGGTCTATCCGTCCTCTGAAGTCTTGTAATGGTGCCATAAATACAGGTATATACTCCCAGTTCTCCTGACTGAAGCCTGTGATGTAGTTCATCGCAGCATTCCTCCCAGGAAATACAGGTGAATCTTGGGATGCTATTGTTTCCCAATGCCATGGATTGATTCTGTTGGGTAAGTCCATTTCAATATCGAAGAAAGGCCATGACCTGCCTCCTAGATAGGTTGTTTCATACCCACTTTCGTGGTGCTCGATCTGGTCACGCACTGAAACTGTCTCTTTGACGGAGAATTTTACGATTTCAAAAGTCTTTGAATCAACTATCTCCCTAAGTCGTGTAGTCAATCCTGATGGTATGACCTCACGCACAAGAGCAACTCGGTCACCGTAGGTGTGCACTATTGATCCCACGCTAGTAGGCCCTACGAAGCTAATCACGCAGTTCAAAAGACGCCATGAGCCCTGATGCCGAACTAAGCCATAGGCCACTTGGAATTTGTCAGTCGAAGTGTTTTCCTCAAGAAAGTCGAGTAGCTCTGTAAGGCTAACATTAGGCATATCCATGAGTACTTCGGTTCTTGCTAGTGCCTATTTATTTTTTTCTCTCTTGTGATCGATCGGGTATGAAGAGATATATGTCCATGAGTTTGTCGTTTCCCTGGACGGCGAAAGGAAGGACCCCGAAGGACTACGCGTGGCTTTGAAGACTCAACAACGGCATGAGATAAACTCGCGTGAGTTGGGTATTGAGAAACCCGGATTCCATAGAGTTCGGATTGAGGCATTGGCGACGACCACAAAAGTCTACAGAGAAGTCTGGTTCTTCATTTCAGATGATTTCAGAAAACTACGATATGTTCACGTCTATCCGCTCAAGCGTTTACTCTCACATTTCATAAAAAGTGAACTGGTAGATCCATGAAGCTACGCGAAACCCTTGCTCTCCAAGTCAGAATTGTCTACTCCCTCATGCTAAACACTCGTTAACCCTAACTCCTATCCTTCTGAATCGCCCCTTTCATTTCCCTCTCTTCATGACATCCTGGAAACATGCTCTTACATCGCTACAATTCTAACTCTTGCTGTTGATGTACTTCAAATAAGACCTCACAAAAGAAAAAGAAAACAATCACGATCCTCTTGTGCCGAGAGCCGGCTGCCAGAGTGTGGTAAGGTTCTCCCAAGCTAGATCAATCGCGAGCTTCCCGATACCGAACAAAGTCTCTTGAAGAAGGCCCAAGCGTTCTCAGTAATCAAGAATGAGTCTGATCACTTTTCTTGAGCTGATATTTCGTCTAATCTCTTTTTCAGTTCGTCAGGGGGTAATTTGAGGAGTGACCTCATGATCTTGAGGGCTTCGACGGTCTCAGAGTCTATTTTTTCATCAAGAGGCGGCTTCTCCAGTTCAAGCATTTGATACCTGCCCTTTCTTGTTATCTTCAGCTTGGGCTGGCTTTGTATGAACGCAATCAGGTCTACCCATTTGCTGACAGATCTTGGTCCAAGGCTTGTGAGCCCCCTCAAGTCGGACTTGTGGATCGGGTTATTCTGGAACAACACCTCAAAAACGGACTTGCACACTTCGAAATCTGTCCTCTTCATCTTCCAAATCCTCCTCTTCTACGTAAACTGCTTTTCCCATGCAATTGTGTCACCATGTCAAGCCTCTGTACAACAGGTGTAAGACAAGTGTAACACGTATGTAGTACGCGTGTGCCACGTATATAAAGCTATCTCACATATGTTATAATATAGCAACATTTATATTCACTAAAACTCATACTCACGCCCTTATTAGGTGATCGCTTGAGCAAGGAACCAGATGTTGACCGAGCCATCGCACAAATGACGTCCGTCGACAAGTTCATAGCCTGTTTGATGTTGGCACACAAAATATGTTTCCATGGAAAGACCCCACGGTTCTACAAGAATGAGGAAACTATTAGAAAGATGTGCCCTCCGAAAGTCAGGCAGTTCTTCAGTTTTGGGAACTTGAGAAGACTAGGGGTTGCTTACCAGGTTCCGAAAACCGCTAACCTCTACGCTCTGCCGGGCTTCGGAATCAGAGTGGCGAAAAAACTCTATGAGACTGGCGAAGCAAAGAAAGTCTACGAGCTTTACGGTGAACAATACGTTCCATTATAGATGGTTTTCTGTTTGGGGTGGCTTAGTGAAGATTGTATTTCAAGACTCTGGCCGCGATCCTTGCCCCTTCTACGAAGACGTTCTGATCGAGTGGAAGGTGGCGCCTGAAAAGAAAAATGGCTACACGTGGTTCATAGTCAGCTGTCCTTGTTTGAGTGAGGGAGGTTGTCAAGTGAATAAGCAGCCTTGTCCCAGTGACAAGATCCAGGAGGAACTTGGTCTGCTGCGCCTGAGGCGTGCGTCGGTTTTCCTTTACGACCATCCCTTTCGACGGAAAAGCAAGGTTTGAAATAGAGTCTTTATATGAGGGCATCGCTTAGTTGATACATAGGGTGTTATTCTTGGTCGACTATGCGAGAGTTGCTGTGGGTAGCGGTTTGCTGCTTATCGTGGGTGCAGTGTTGCTGGTAATTAGCAATTCGGTTGTGATACCTGGTCAGTACAAAACGTTTCTGGGAATTCCTTATGCAGCCAACCCAGAGTATGCTTTGACCTTAATTGAAAAACTCTTCTTGATAATTTTCGGAATCGTGTTTGTTGCCAGTGCACCTTTATATGCTCTTTCAGAGATGGCCTTTAGCTGCTCCCGTGCGCCTCGTCCGCAGCCTCCAACAAGTTACTCCAGCATGCCTCCTCCACCTCCTTCAACGTCGCAGAAGAGATATTGTGTCCATTGTGGAGCTGAAAACCCATTCGAGGCAAACTTCTGCTACAGATGCGGAGAGAAACTCCTGATAAAGTAGTAGTCTGTGCTAGGGAATTGTTATGAACCTTGTCAGCTGATCTTTGTTGTCTTCATAGCCTGGAACATAAACAAGCATTGTCAGATTGTGTGTTCCTTGGTTTATGCTGGGGATCGAGATCGAGCGATCAGATTATTATTCGTATAATAACGCTACCCCTTCTGAATCGCCCGCAATTTTCTGAGACGGTTTCTTGTTTCACTATGAATTGAGCTTTTCAACATATAAATACTTGTGACAAACTCTTTAAGTTTGAGAACAACTCTATGTATTTTGAGGGAATACAATGAGTGGAGAAGGAGTTGGAAAGAGAGGACACAAGGGTCTAATCATTGGTATTATTGCTATCGTGGTGATTCTGGTTATTCTGCTGATTCCAATGATACCGACTACAGAAGATTACAGCGTGACCGAGCCTTTTGAAAGAAAAGCCACTTATGTAGTAGAGAATTGGGACCTTAACGAGAAACTAGGTTTCTTTGATGTTTATGTTCAATCAGATGTTAGAGTAAGAAACACAGACAAATATAGTGGGACCTTCCAAGTAATTCACAAACTTTATGACATTGACGGGTTATTTGGAACAATGACAGATTCATTCTACCTTGACGCTGGTGGAAGTCATACATCAACTGCTACATTCGATACGAGATGGGGACAAGACACAAGGGGGACATATTCCATAACTTCGCCAACTGTCGTAGATGAACGATTGGTAACAAAACACAGAACTATCTACAAATCAATAATCGAGCTTCTGTTCTATCGTTGACCGAAAACTTAAACCACAACTCTAGGAGGCTGATCCGTGGATTCCACACTGAAATTTAATCCTTTTGCGGGCTCAGCACTCAAGAACGGCGGCTAGGCAGTGGTTGAGTGAACTGCACTCTCGACTCTATCCACAATCTTCTGAAGAACACCAATAGACTCAAGCACGGATCTGCGAGTTATCTTAATTTGCCTGTCGATCGCTCCCTTGTACTTCGTGACTTTCTTGAATTTTGGGTCTATCAGACCAGCACGATGGACTACTATGTGACGACATTCTAGGATCCTACGAACTTTTTGTTCCATCTGGCGGTCCCCGAACACATTTTCCATGCCTACCAAACGTCTCAAGAGAGATCTTACACGTCGTGGCTCAAGCCTGACCAAGTCAGCGACTATCTCACCCTGAGTGCGTTTTGCGTCATCCTTGTAGTCTTCTAGCCTTGCTAAAGAGAGCTCGCTTTCAATTTCTGGGGTGAACCTCTTCCGGATGCCTGGGTTTAAAGTGACTATTGAGACAGCCAGTTCATGAAGATATACCTCAAAAGCACTCACCGCTAAGACGAGAGCCTGCTCTAGCAGAGTCTGATCCATCACCAATCCTAGATCTTCAAACATCCACAGAATCTTCTTGAAACGAGGCTTGAGCCGCTTGACCATTTCCTTTCCGACTTTCTCCAGATGCTCTTTTCCTTTCAATTCGTACTCTGTCTTGAGGTGTGCTTCCATTGTTTTTTCGATTTTTCCCATCAAATCATCTATTCCAAGCATTTGCGCATATTCCTTCTGTATATCAGGAAACACGCCTATTGTCCGCTTTCCTTCATTGCTCAAGATATCTTCCAAATAGCCGTCCAAGCGAGCTAACGCTAGAGCTCGCCGCATGTTGTATTCAAAGTTATCATAGGGAAGTTTGCTCGCACGGACCATGATTTAACCCCAGAAAAGTGTAATACGCGTGACATCTTTAAATGTTGGGGATTTGCACTTTTTTATGAAATCTCGGCCGGAGCACCACTAAAATCAGGCTTGCTTCTGCCTTATTTTTATTAGAAAAGCTTGATTTGAGCACCTCTGAGAGCATGGTTAAAATTGGAGCACGCGTTTACTGGTAAAAACATTGGAAATGATGGTAACCCGGGATTGCTTCAAACTCTCGGTTCAAACTTTTTCTGCATACTATCAATTTACGAGTAGAAACTAGCATAATTGCGACAGAAACGGCTAGATTTTACTCGTGTTTTAGCTATTCACCCGAGAGCTCGACATTTTTCGCGGTCATATTATGGTGCGCGTTAGAGTTCCAAAACGTTTGTGATTTGCAGCGTGGGGATAAAACTTTACCCAACCAACTTTTGAGTCCAGAATCGCGACAAAACAGAACCACCGTCTTCTTAGTCTCTTTCAGAAGCGTAGCTACTTTTGGCTCAGATAACTGTTCAACGCTTTGAATCCTTTCTGCATCACGTCTGAATGCATTTTGCCAATGTCCACGAAGGGGGAGGCGAGAACAAACGATAATCTCTTAGGTCTGACGTTCCATCGATATTGCACCCTCGTTTTTCCATCTGTCGGCTCAAATGTCCATGTCCCAGTTCCTACAAAGTCGCCTCCAAACTCAACCTCTATCAACTTGCCTTCCACAATCTTCGTTATCTTGGCAGAAAACCTAGGTGTTCTACTCCCATGAACCGTTATATCAAAAATTGCACCCTCACGGTCGATTGGTGTCTCTCCTCTCAGTTTTGACTCCCAATAAGGCATCCACCAATGCGTGACCCCTGCTGACTCATTCAAAATGGCTTTAAAGACTACGATAGGGGGCTATCTATGACTGCTTCATCCACAACATCAATTTTTGGCATAACAGCTAATATTGCTTCATTTTGTCAAAGACTTTTCCTCTTCGGAAGATTCGCTGCAATTATCCTGTGTGTAGGGTAAAGCCTTATCGGTCAATCCTATTTTCGTTTTCTGAAAAGCATCACATTCCCGTAGCTGCAAACATGCTCAAATCCTATCTTAACAAGTTTCTTCGCTTTCTTCCACACTACTGGCAACTGGCAACAGCGTGCGCTTCAAATAGTAGCAATTTCTCCTGCAGAGTGCGATTAAATAATAGAGGTTTTGATAGTAGCTCGGGATAGCTTCAAACTCTTCCACAATTCTCCTTCTCAACAAAAACTTCGAACACAAACCCGCACAAAGAAACAGAAAACCGCCACAACCAAACATATTAGGATCCAAATAGAGGGGCCTAGAGCCGTTGCACGCACACAAAAACATTTAGTAGCCCGGGAGAGTTTCGAACTCTCGCCAAGCATATCTAAGCATATTTTTACTGGTAAAAATGTGTTCCGATCCCGGCCGGAGCATTCACATTCCGGGCTTGTTCTCTGCTTATTTCCGGTTTTTGTTTTGAGTAAAAAAATACATAAGAAACAGGCAAGCTAATTATGACAAACCAGTAGCACTGGAGAAAAAGAATATGAGAAAGGAAAAAACAACTGCTTACCCATATATCCCAAATTCTACGCCCGCAGTAAAGGAGCAGATGCTCAAAGAGGTTGGAGCAAAGGGAGCGGAGGACTTCTTCAAGGATATACCTAAGAAGCTTCGCCTTAAGAAA
>Ga0315280_10003487_pt1 | contig 24110 bp, 22 predicted proteins | sample YL17G06_40_MG_FD_203697 | JGI IMG/M metagenome (GOLD analysis project Ga0315280, IMG submission 203697) | Sediment microbial communities from Yellowstone Lake, YNP, Wyoming, USA - YL17G06_40 | ecosystem: Environmental > Aquatic > Freshwater > Lake > Sediment | place: USA: Wyoming | collected... | reverse complement strand
GCTAATTGAAGAACTTGTATCGGATGAGGTGGAAGAGAGCGGCGATGCCGTCTTTCCAGCCGATTTTCTTCCCCTCCTCGTATAGTCTTCCCGAGTAGGAGATGGGGACTTCGTAGATGCGGCATTTCAATTTGGCCAGTTTCACGGTGATTTCGGGTTCAAACCCGAATCGGCGAGACTTGAGCCGGATTTGCTGAAGCACCTCTTTTTTAAAAACTTTATAACAGGTCTCCATATCCGTGAGGTTCAGGTTGGAGAGCATGTTGGAGAAAGCGGTCAGCATTTTGTTCCCGAGATAGTGCCAGAAAAAGAGCACCCGGTGGGGCCCGCCGAGAAAGCGGCTTCCGTAAACCACGTCAGCCCTGCCGTCCAAGATGGGCTCGAGGAGCTTGAGGTACTCCCTCGGGTCATACTCCAGATCAGCATCCTGGACAAGAACAATGTCACCTTCGGCTTGGGCAAATCCGGTCTGCAGAGCTGCTCCCTTGCCCATATTTTTCTCATGAAAAAGAACCTTAACCTGGGGCGAGGCGAGTTCCTGGAGAAGATCGCGAGTCCCGTCGGTGGAGCTATCGTCGACTACGATGATTTCTTTCTCCATGCCCACATCCACAGCCTGGACGCGGTGGAGGATCTCCTCGATGGTTTTTCTCTCGTTGAAGACGGGGATGACCACGGAAAGTTTCACAGCTTCTCCCGGAAATACTCAATCGTCTTGAGCAAGCCTTCTTCCAGGCCGACACGCGGCTCCCAGCCAAGTTTCTCCTTGGCCAGGGAAATGTCGGGACATCGCCGGATTGGATCATCCAACGGTAACGGCTTGAAGACAATTTTTGATGGACTGCCTGTGAGTTTTACAATCTTTTTGGCCAGCTCCAAAACAGTGAATTCCGCGGGGTTTCCTATATTGACCGGCCCCTTGAAATTTTCGGTGTTCATCATTTTTACGAGGACCGAAATGAGGTCGGACACGTAACAGAAGGAGCGGGTTTGTTTTCCGTTCCCGTAGACGGTGAGGTCCTCTCCCTTAAGGGCTTGAACAATGAAGTTGCTGACAACCCGGCCGTCATTGACGGCCATCCGTGGGCCGTAGGTATTGAAGATCCTGGCAATCTTGATATCGACGTTGTTCTGCCGAGAATAGTCCATCATCAGAGTTTCTGCCACTCTTTTTCCTTCGTCATAACAGCTGCGCACCCCGATGGGATTGACGTTTCCCCAATAATCTTCCTTCTGGGGGTGGACTTTGGCGTCGCCGTAGACTTCCGATGAAGAGGCCAGCAGGATCCTGGCCTTGATCCTCTTGGCCAGGCCGAGCATGTTAATCGTGCCCATGACATTGGTTTTGACGGTTTTAATGGCGTTGTGCTGGTAGTGAATGGGAGAGGCCGGGCAGGCCAGATGATAGATCTGGTCGACCTCGATGAAGAGCGGATGGATGACGTCATGGCGGATCGATTCGAAATAAGGATGATAGAAAAGATGGCGGATGTTGTCCTTGCTGCCGGAGAAGAAATTGTCGATGCAGACCACATCAGCGCCTTGCTCGAGAAGGTATTCACAGAGGTGGCTTCCGAGAAAGCCTGCTCCTCCGGTAACGAGAATTCTTTCCATTCTTCTCTCCTTTTACCCATAAGCCATGAAAAGGAGGCTCTTTCTTTTGAGAGCCGCTTTCTGGATTTGGATGAGCTCTTTGATGCCCTTATCGGCCAGGCGCAGAAGGTCCATTAGCTCTTTCCTCGAAAAAGGCTCTTTCTCTGCTGTCGCCTGGACTTCCACCAGCTGGCCTCTGTCGGTTTCCACCACATTCATATCGATCCCGGCTTGAGAATCTTCGTTGTAATCGAGGTCAAGAAGGGTCTCGCCGCCGACGATGCCAACGCTGACGCCGGAAACGAGATGCTTGAGGGGCATTTCATCGATAACTTTTTCATCTAACAATTTTTTCAAGGCCATCGCCAAAGCCACACAGCCTGCAGTGATCGAAGCAGCTCTGGTTCCGCCGTCAGCCTGGATCACGTCACAGTCGAGAATGATCGTCCTTTCACCCAGGACGGCGAGGTCGGTCACGGCGCGAAGCGACCGGCCAATGAGGCGCTGTATTTCCTGGGTCCGGCCTGAGACCCGGCCCGCTGTCCGCTCGCGGATGTTTCTTTTTTCGGTCGAGCGGGGAAGCATGGAATATTCGGCGGTCACCCAGCCTTTGCCCATGCCCTTGAGAAAAGGAGGGGCTTTGTCCTCGATCGTGGCCGCAGCCACGACACGCGTCTTCCCGATTTCGAGGAAGGCTGAGCCGTCGGCATAGTCCAGATAATCCGTTTGAATCTTGATGGGTCTGAGTTCGTCGAAAGCGCGCTTTTCCCTCATGGCCTTTTCTTCACTCATCTTTTTCTCCATCGGCTGATTCTCCTGCGGCCCCATCGCCTTCCGGCCGGGTCTTCCAGCGGTTATGAAACCAGAACCAGGAACTCGGGTGATCCCGTATTTCAGCCTCAATAATCTTAGTCGAACACTGGGTGATTTTCAACACATCCTGCTTCGAATCGCCGGTGAGTTCTATTTCGAGAGGTTTGCCTACCTTTATCAGGTAGGATGAGGAAGGCGTCGAATAGCAGAAAACAGGGAGGAGAGGGGAGCGGGCGCGGAGATAAAAAGAAGCCAGGCTGGGAGTGGTGGCAGCGGGAAGGCCGAAGAAATCCACAAAGACGGCTTGGCTGCGCAGCACGTTCTGGTCGATGAGGATGGCCACGATCTCGTTCCGGCGAAGGGACTGAAGGATGGGTCTTGCCGCCTGGTGCTTTGAGATGACCCTAACTCCCAGGCTGTCCCTGAAGCGGGCGAGCTCTTTTTCGAGGAGACGATTATCCAGGGGTCGGGCTACGACGCTGAGCCGTCCAATCTTGGAGATGGCCGAAGAGGCAACCTCCCAGTTCCCCAAATGAGCGGAGAAGAGGAGAACGCCTTTGCCTTCCTCGAGAGCCCGGTGGATATATTCCTCTCCCTCGATCGCCAGGAGCTTTTCTCGCCGGGATTCTCCAAGGTGAGTCCATTTGAGATTATCGGCGATCACCAGGCCGAAATGTTTAAAGGAGTTTCGGGCGATCTGACGGAGTTCGGCTGAGGAGAGCTCCTTGCCGAAGGCCTTGTTGAGATTTTCTAAAGCAAGACGACGATGCCGATTATCCGCGTAAAAAAGCAAAGTTCCCAAGGCGGATCCTGCGAGAAGGCAGAGCCTTCGGGGCAGAAGAAAAAAGAGGCCGAGGAGGAGACGGAAAAAGCTGAATATTACTAAATCTATCGAATTTATAGTTTTTATAGACATTAAGGCTGAACCATCTTTTCCAGAAGGGGGCATATTTTCTCGTAAAATCCTGGCGCGATCAGAAGGCCGATCTTAAGATAAAAAATGGGAATATTTTCAAAGAGACTCTGTTGAGCCAAGATTTTCACGCTGTCCTTTTCTGTGGTGACAGCAGCTTCAGCGCCGACTTCCCGGTACGCGCGGATGATTTTTTCCAGGGAAGAGCGAGGGTAGATATGGTGGTCGGGAAAGCTCAGAGAAGACACCACCTCGAGACCGGTCTCCCGGACTTGAGCAAAAAACCTCTGGGGACGGGCGATTCCGCAAAAAGCGAGCACTTTCTTTTTGATCAGGCGCTCGCCGGACACAGCCTCTTGGCTCCAGGGAAAAAAGAAGCCTTTGCTGACGACTGAATAAGTGAAAACGTTCTTAGGAAAAGCGCGACGAATTTTCTCTTTCTCCCCCCCATCCCATGCTCCTTTTTTGACAAGAAGAATGTCCGCTCTCCTTAGAGTCTGGATGGGTTCGCGGAGCGCAATTTTTTCTTCGGGAGAATAAAGGACGATATCCAGGTCTCGGCGGAGGCGGCGGTGCTGAAACCCGTCATCTAAGATGACAATATCGAACCCGGATTTTTTGGCTTTGAGACAGGAGGAAAGCCGATTTTTCCCCACGAATACCCCGACCTGGGGATGCCCCCGCGCGACCATGAAAGGCTCGTCTCCGCCTTCCTCCCATGTTCCAAGAATGTCCTTGCCATTAGAAAGAACTCCTCCCTTCCTTTCCCAGCGGCCTTTGTATCCGCGGGAGACAAGGGCAGGGCGGCACCCTTTATCCAGCAGCCAGGTGAGGAGATCCATGACTAACGGAGTCTTTTCCGTTCCTCCCAAAGCGATGTTCCCGACGCTGATCACAGGGAGAGGAGCGGTTTTTGGCTTGAAGATGCCGAGGTCATAAAGGCAATTCTTAGTTTGGGAGCCGAATCTGGAAAGCAGAGAGAAGGCTAAAAACAGAAACTTCATCCCTTTCGGACTATACATCATTCGATTCTCTCATGCAACAGCCCCCTCGACCCCTAATTTGACAATCGCAGCGCTTTCATACATGCGAGATAATCGCCTCATAAGGCTCTGAGATTGCTTCGCTTCGTTCGCGGGTCCACCGGAAAATTTGGGTCCCCCGTCCTTGACAAATCTATTGAAAGCAGACCACAGCTGTGGTAAGAATAAAAAAATTATGGGAGGTGAGCTTTGAAAAAATTCGCTTTTTTCCGTCTTTCTTTAATTCTGAGTCTGGGCCTGTCGATTTTCCTTTTTGCCGGCGAGAAAAAAGAGACCAAACAGCCGGGCCTGACCATTCCGGAAACAGTCCTGGATGGCCTGATATGGAGATGCATCGGACCGGCGAATATGGGGGGCCGGATTGACGATTTTGCCGTCGTCGAAAGCAACCCCAGCATCGTCTATGTGGCCACAGCTTCCGGAGGACTGTGGAAGACAACGAATAACGGTGTAACCTGGGAACCCATATTTGATGACCAGACGACAAGCACCATCGGCGATGTGACTGTTTCTCCTTCCCAACCCGATATCGTCTGGGTGGGGACGGGAGAACCCAATAACCGCCAGAGCTCATCCTGGGGTGACGGCGTCTATAAGTCCGAGGATGGGGGGCACACCTGGAAGAATATGGGACTCCACGATACTCATCACATCGGCCATATAGCCATTCATCCGACTAACCCGGACATCGTCTATGTTGCCGCTCTCGGACACCTTTGGGGGCCGAACAAGGAAAGAGGGCTGTTCCGGACGACCGACGGTGGAAAGACCTGGGTGAACACCAAGTTTATCGATGAAAATACAGGTTTTGTCGATGTGGCCATCGATTTTGAAAACCCCAGCACCCTTTATGCGGCTGCATATCAGAGGCAGCGCACAGCCTATGGATTCAGCGGAGGCGGCCCGGGAAGCGGGCTTTACAAAACCACGGATGGCGGCGAAAACTGGGCTCTCCTGACAGAAGGACTGCCGCAGGGGAATATCGGCCGCATAGGCATAGATATCTACCGGCGCAATCCCAGCATCGTCTATGCCCTTATCGAGCATAAAGATGGAGGAGTGTTCCGCTCCGAGGATAAAGGCCGCACCTGGAAAAGGATGTCTTCGACCAACCCTCGTCCAATGTATTACAGCAAGATCCGCATCGACCCCACGAACGACCAAAGAATCTGGGTGCTCGGAGCGGCCATGTATTTTTCCGATGACGGCGGAAAGACTTTCCGCCAGGATGTAGTCAGAGAAATACATGGAGATCACCATGCCATGTGGATCCACCCGAAAAATTCGGACCACATGATTGTCGGCTCGGACGGAGGAATCCATTTTTCCTATGACCGCGGCCAAACCTGGGATTTCGTCAACACCCTTCCCCTCGGACAGTTCTATGAAGTCGGGTTTGACATGCGCAAACCTTATTATATTTATGGCGGCCTTCAGGATAACGGAAGCTGGGGAGGGCCGAGTGCGACCTGGACGAGGATCGGCATCACCAATGATGAGTGGATCCGCATCGGCGGCGGCGACGGGTTTTACGCCCAAGTGGACCCAACCGACTATAACACCGTTTATGCGGAGTCCCAGGACGGCAATGTCTTCCGTTTTGACCTGAAATCCGGAGAGAGCAAGTCCATCCGCCCCGATCCTTCGGACGAGAAGGAAACTTACCGGTTTAACTGGAACAGCCCGATTCTGATCTCGCCGCACAACCCGAAAAAAATCTTCTACGGCGGAAACAGGCTCTTTATCTCGCGCGAGAGAGGCGACAACTGGGAGGCCACTGCGGACCTGACAACACAGGCGGACAGAGATAAATTGCCCATCATGGGAGCTGTCCCGGACGCGAATACGCTTTCGCGTCACGACGGTGTCTCGTTCTACGGGACGATCACGACGGTCACGGAATCTCCGCTAAAAGAAGGAATCGTTTATATCGGCACGGACGACGGGCTCCTTCAAGTCTCGCGCGACGACGGAAAATCCTGGAAGAACGCCACGCCTCAGCCCCCTCTGCTGCCGAAGAATACGTACGTCAGCCGGGTCGAAGCATCACACTTTGCCGAGGGTAGAGTCTATGCGACTTTTGACGGCCATCGCAGCAATGATTTTAAGCCCTATGTTTTTTTGACCGAAGACTTCGGCGCGACTTGGAAGAGCATTTCCGCTAACCTCCCTGAGGGCGGAACGGTGAGCGTTATCCGGGAGCATCAGCGCAACCCCGACCTTCTTTTCGTCGGGACGGAGCGCGGGGCCTACCTCTCGCTTGACAGAGGCGGGCAGTGGATAAGAATCAAGAGCAATTTGCCCATCGTTCCGGTGGATGATATCGCCATCCATCCCCGCGAGAATGACTTGATCTTCGGGACGCACGGCCGGAGCATCTGGATCTTGGATGATATCACTCCGCTGGAGCAGCTGCGAGCGGATGCTGTAGCCGCAAAGAGCTTTCTTTTCGACATCCGGCCAGCGTTGATCTTTAACCCCTATTTTCACAAGGGAGACGTCGGCCACAAATTCTTTGTCGCGTCTAACCCGCCTTTCGGAGCCCTGATCACCTACTATCTCAAAGAGGAGACCAAGGACGACGTGAAAATCGCGATTGCTGATGCCGAAGGAAAAATGGTCACAGAAATAAAAGGAGCCAAAGGTGCGGGCCTCCATCGGGTCACCTGGAATCTGAGGCATGCTCCCCCTGCTTCTGCTGCCTCCGGGGCTGAGCCGATGGCTCGCTTTGCCTCTTCGCAAGCGCCGTTTGTTCTGCCGGGGGATTACAAGGTGACTCTTTATGCATCGGGCCAGGAGATGACCAAAACGGTCAAGGTCGAGGGAGACCCGCGGATTGATGTTTCCTTTGAAGCGAGGAAAGCCCAGCATGATGCTCTGATGAGCCTCTACAGATTAGCTCCCGTCCTGACGGCGACGGAGAGGACGCTGGACTCACTCCGGAAGCAATTAGAGGATGGAGCAGGGATTGTCAAGAAAGTTCCGAGCGCGCCGTCTTCAATCGGCGAAGCTTTGAAAGCGGTGTTGAATGAAGTCCAAGAGATCCGGAAAGAGCTCGCGGGAGATCCCCAGGCCGGTTTCCAGGGGATGAGATTCTCTGTGCGGGGCCGGCTCCTCATGTTGGGACGAGCGATCGGCGGCTACACGGGAGCTCCTTCAGAGCGGCAGCTCCAGGACATTGGGAAGAACACGGAAAGGTTGAAGGCTCTCGTCGAAAGAATTAACAAGATCATCGACGAAGACATTCCGCGGCTGAATAAGTTGATGAGCGAAAACAATATCCCCCATATTTTGCCCGTCGAGAAGATTAAAATGTGAGGAAGAAGACGCACTGTTGCCTTTACTTCTCGCCTTGGATTCTTTATAATACATTGAGTTTTGAGTTAGGAGGAGGATGATGAAACGCAGAATTTCGTTTGCGCTATTGCTGGCCGGCCTGCTCGTTTTTGTTTCTCTTTCCTGTCAGAAAAAAGCTCAGATCAAGGGCATTGAGCTTGCCGTGGATTTTTCGGAAAAGCCTCTGACGGATAATTTGATCACGGAGATTCAATACATGTGGAAGACGACGGGCGATTTCGTGAAAACCAGCAAGGATTACACCATTTTTGTCCATTTTTGGCATGGGAATAACCTGCTTTTTCAAGATGACCATACCCCTTCTGTCCCGACATCCAAATGGGAGCCTGGCAAGGAATATACCTACCAGCGGCGGATCTACATTCCTTCTTTCATCGATGAGTTTGACCCGGAATTTAAGGGAGAAGAAATGCTGAAGTTGGTCGTAGGGTTCTACAATCCTTTTGACCGGAGCGGCGAATCCAAACGTGAAGTTCTCAGCAGAAAGCTGAAGGTCCTTCCGCCTCCCGCGGATGTGCCGGAGATTATCTATGAAACCGGCTGGCATGACCTGGAAGTCGACCCGGGAGCCCCGCTCAAGCAGTGGCGCTGGACAGCCCGCGAAGCGAGATGCGTGGGCGATAATCCTCGCCGTGATGCTCTCCTGGTCATAAAAGGAGCCGTTAACAAGGATAGCTTCCCCGATCAAAAAGTCATCTTCAAGATCAACGATTTGATTCTGGACGAGTTTATCCCAGACGAGAGCGTTTTCGAGAAAACCTATAACATCAAAAAAGAGATGCTTGGCGACAAGGATGAATTTTATCTGGTCATCACGACTGACCAGACCTTCATCCCGGCGAAAATATACCCCCAATCAAAGGATGAGCGAGAGCTCGGGCTTCAGATTTCTTTTATTTATTTTCGCTGAGGCTTGAGGCGTTTCTCTCTATCTGATCCAGATGGAGGGAGTGGATTCTTTTTTGGCCTGGCCGAGAAATTTTTCCAATTCCTGGCGAGCTGTGGCTTCTTCTTCCTGAGCTTTTTCCAGCTTGATGAAGGTTTCACCGATGGACAGCTGGAGGGCCTCTTTGGGCGTTGTCGCATCGAAGCCGCCCCCCGCCTCAGGTCGCTTTTCAGGAGCTTCTGATGGCCGCCGAGGCCGGCGAAGAGTATTTTTTATGACCTTCACTTTGATCGGGCGGGGAGGCCTGGGTGATTTCCCGCGCTTTTGGCGCCTCGGACGGCTTTGCGGATATACACTGCGCCCCCTAAGCCGTCCTTGATATCTTTTGAGTCATGATTTATGCTTACCGACGATGGTTGGAGGGGATAATCGAGGCGAAACTGCCGCAGTCGCCAGCGCAGCAGAAAAAGAAATTCCTATCCTCCTTGAAAATTGAAAAATTCTAAAAAAATGAACCATTCAGCCGGTTTTAAAGACTAATTGTATAGATGAGCGTGGAATATTCGGATATCGAAGACCAGTTACTGGTTATGGATGCCCAGGACGGCGATGTTTCGGCCATGGAGAAACTTGTTACCCGCTGGCAAAAACGGCTCTGGCGACACGCTTATCGACTGACCAATGATATCCAGGCCGCTTGGGATGTTACCCAGCAGAGCTGGTTGGGCATAATTAAAGGTTTGAACAGACTCGAAGACTCTGCGAATTTCAAGTCATGGGCGTACAGAATAACAACCAACACGGCGGCCGACTGGTGTAAAAGGAAAAATGCTGTCCATCAGGTTGCTTGTGAGCAGTTAGAGTCAATTGAATCCAAAGAGAAAAAAGACATAGGTATCAAAGAAATGCTCGGCATATTGGATATTAGTAAAAGAATGGTTGTTAGCCTGTACTATTTCGAGCAGTTGAGTGTATCAGAAATCAGTCAGGCCTTGAATATTCCGGCCGGCACGGTTAAGTCGAGACTCTCAGCGGCCCGGAATGACCTAAAGGAACTATGGCGAAAAAACGAATAATTATAAGGAGACAAAAAATGAGTAACGAGCAGTTTAAAAAAATGGTCGATAATCCCTTGGAATACGATGAGTCAAAGGAAGATTCCTTACGCTCATTGGCGAAAGAGTTCTTCAGCAAAAAAATGCGTTGGGTTATAGTCAATGTTTATGTATGGTTTTTTGTCCTTCTGGTTCCGATTATTATCAGTGTCAAACAATTCTTTAAAACAGACCAGACCAAATTCCAGATTATGTATGCGGCCATTTTCGTTTGTTGTACCCTAACCGTTTTCTCCTTAAAGGTATTCTGGTGGGTAATGGCCCAAAGATACAGTATTAAGCGAGATATAAAGAGGCTGGAGCTTCGTGTGGCGGAACTGGCACAAAAATTCGATGAAAGCAAAAATGCTTAACAAATAAAAAACCCCGGCGAAAAGCCGGGGTTTTTGAAAATCCACTAAATACTAACGACCAGCGATTAACGACTTTCTAAATCCAGCGGCGAGACGTGGTCCCCAAACTTTTTACTTTCCGCTTCAAGCCGTTTTTTCTGCTCGGCCAGGACCTTGAATACTTCGGCCGGTGCCTGGGTAACATGTTCACGGTGGAATTTCTCGACCCTTTCTATCTTGGCAAGGTTCTCTTTTATACGGATTGTAAATTGGTTGACATAATCCTGCTGAGTATAGTCTTTTTTAAGAACTTCCTTGAACAATTTCCAATTTCCGGTTGTGTCCCCCAGAAGCTGGCGATAGCTGCTGGAGCGCTTTCATATAATCATTTTTACTTTCTTTCTTTTGCCCTCTCAGGATGAGACAATGTCTGTTGGCAGAGCACTCGGCTGATTGTCTACCTTTGTTGGCGCGATGAAGCCTCTCCTGGCGCTCATAATTTCTCACTGCCAGGGGAAATCCATCTCTCAGGGAATCTCGACTACTTTTGGCTCGTTATTTGGATTTCTATCCCTCCCATGGCAGGGATCTACCGTCCCCGGCATCGTGTTCTTTATATCCACCTCCTGGCGACCGAGGGCGGCGAGGACTTTGACCTGTTGGCCGAGTTCTTCAAGCGCGATTATGCCGTGGTGGACAGGATTATCAATCACCTCAAGCTCGTGTTCGTGGCATCGAAGCCGCCCCCGCCTCAGGTCGCTTTTCAGGAGCTTCTGATGGCCGCCGAGGTCGGCGAAGAGTATTTTTTATGACCTTCACTTTGATCGGGCGGGGAGGTCTGGGTGATTTCCCGCGCTTTTGGCGCCTCGGACGGCTTTGCGGATATACACTGCGCCCCCTAGGCCGTCTTTGACATCTTTTGAGTCATGATTTATGCTTACCCACGATGGTTGGATGGGATAATCGAGGCGAAACTGCCCCAGTCGCCAGCGCAGCAGAAAAGGAAATTCCTATCCTCCTCGGCAAAAAATGAGTTTGCTATCCCGAGCCCACAATTTGACAGCTCTCTAAGTCCTTGATATCTTTTAAAATTCAGCAAGGAGGATTCCAATGGAAAAAAAGAAAAGAATTCCTGTCATTGCTGCAGCCTTGTCCTTGGTTGCACCCGGACTCGGGCAACTCTATAACGGCCAAATATTAAAGGGGATTATCTTCTTTCTGGCGATTTTGCTGATTCCGACCATTCTGTTTCTGGTAGGATTGCCGAGCCAATTCCTTGGCTTGGCAGCCATCTTCATTATTGCTTTTTGCTTATGGGTATTTATCATCGCCGAGGCATTCGTTTCAGCAAAGAGGAAAAAAGAAGTCGTTCTCAAAGCATATAACAAATGGTATCTTTATCTTCTTATTATCCTATTGGTGAACGGAGCCTATTTTATCCCCAGAGATTTGACTGCGAATTTTGCGAGTAAGGTTTTAGGATTCCGGGTCTACAAAATACCGGCTGGGAGTATGGAGCCAACCCTGCTCATCGGTGATTATTTAATGGCCGATTCAAAACACTTCAAGAAAAACGAGCTGCAGCGGGGGGATTTAGTCATCATCCGGCATCCCCAAGACCTTGCTAAAGAATCTGTCAAGAGGGTTATTGCCCTTGAAGGTGAAAAAATCGAGATTAAAAATAAGCAGGTTTATATCAACGACGAAGCCCTTTCAGAAAGCTACGTAGTTCACAATGATCTGAAAATGGATGTGGCGACAAGGGATAATTTTGGACCGGAGCCTGTTCCGCCAAGCCACTGCTTCGTTTTAGGAGACAACCGTGAAAACAGTATGGACAGCCGGTTCTGGGGCTCCATACCTCTTGGCATTGTCAAAGGGAAGCCACTGTACATCTATTGGGCAAAGGATAAGAGCCGGATTGGAAAAAAGTTGAGGTAGTCACAATTTGACATCGGATCCTGTCCAGATTTATCATTACTTACGATGGGAAAGGGGCAAGAAAGAAAATCGTTATTCTCTCAACCCACCTATCTCAAAAAAGGAGGTCATCATGAAAAAGAGCTGGTGGAAGAGTGTTTTTGTCGGGGTCACTATTTTGGCTGTCTTGGCCGTGTTTTTGGCGTTACATCCGACTCCAGCAACAGTTCGCGTCGGGACATTTGACTCCCGGGCTGTCGCCATAGCCTACGCCCGCTCCGCTATGTTCGCCCCGATCATGAAGGATTGGAAGGATAAATACGAAAAAGCCAAGGCTGAGAAAAACGAGGCGGTGATCAAAGAGTGCGAAGCCTGGGGCCCCAATTATCATCGATTTCAGATGCTCCAAGCCTTCAGCATTGCCTCGGTCGCTGACATCCTTGAAAAGGTCAAAGATCAGCTATCCAAAGCAGCTCAAGAGGCCGGTGTTGACATCTTGGTGAGCAAATGGGAACTTGCCTACCAGAACCCTTCCTTTGAGGTTGTCGATGTGACATCATATTTAGTGAAGATATTCAATCCCCACGAACAAACACTCAAGATCCTCGAGGAACTGTCAAAACAGCCTCCAATCCCGTTATACGAAGCGCTGCAAATGAAGGAAGACGAGTAGGAGGTGAGGCGAAAATCATGATTGAAAGAGTGCACCAGCATATCATTGAGGAACTCCAGCAGAACACCCGCACGGATACAATCTTTATCGTCACATCAATTCTCCTCAACCTTCTGACTCTGGCCGTTAACTCCGGTATTGCCCAAGGGAAGAGCGCGAACCGCACGATCGTCATGCTCATTTTTGTGACTCTGACGATTGTGGTCAATCTTGTCGTCATCGTCGGTCTCCTCAAAGGGAAGCAGACCAGATCCAAGCTTCTCAGCGGGCTGATCAAGATGTACAAAGACCAGGGAGTGGACGGTTATTATGACAGCTCACTCCTGGGCAACTACAGCACGAGGTACAATCTCTTCATCCTCGTCGTCGTGTTCATCGGCCTGATCGCCATAATTGTCCCCTTCATCAGCTAATCCAGACTCAAATTAAGGGCGATTCTTTTCAGCGGAATCCATAGAGGAAGGGGCCGGCGGCCAGCCTGAAGTGGAAGATGCCAGAAAAAGGCTGGCGGGGCTGAAGGGCTAGGCAAAAGACTGAAGAGATTTAATCTGATCAGCGAGGGGTTTGTTTTCAGTTGACTCCCTCCCCCATTCCTTGGTAATCTTTAACCACACCTGCTAGAAGGGAAAAGCAGTGGCCGTCAAGTGCCCGAAATGTCATTCTGAGAATCCCGAGACCAAACAGTTCTGAGCTGATTGTGGGACGCAACTTATTCCCCGATCCAAGGACGTCTATCCAGAGGTTACAGAGACTCTTCAAACGTCTATCAAAGAACTCAGCACCGGCTCGACCTTTGCCGGGCGATACCAGATCATCGAGGAGCTCGGCAAAGGAGGAATGGGCAAAGTATATAGGGTCCTGGACAAGAAGCTCAAAGAAGAAGTGGCCCTGAAGCTCATTAAGCCTGAGGTCGCTTCAGACAGAGAGACCATCGAAAGGTTCAGCAATGAACTGAGGCTGGCCAGGAAGATCGGTCACAGGAATGTCGGGCGGATGTTCGAGCTCATGCAGGATGAAGGGACTCATTTCATCACCATGGAGTATGTACCCGGGGAAGACCTCAAGAGCTTCATCAGGAGGTCACGGCAATTGACCGTAGGGACAGCCATTGCCATAGCTAAGCAGGTGGGCGAGGGATTGGCCGAAGCTCACAGGCTGGGAGTCGTCCATCGGGACCTCAAGCCGTCCAATATCATGGTCGACAAAGAGGGGAATGCCCGGATCATGGACTTTGGTATTGCTCGGTCGCTCAAGGGGAAAAGCATCACCGGGGCCGGGGTGATGATCGGGACGCCCGAATACATGAGTCCCGAGCAGGTTGAGGGCAAAGAGGCTGACCAGCGTTCAGATATTTATTCCTTGGGCATCATCCTCTACGAGATGCTGACCGGCCGAGTGCCATTTGAAGGCGACACTCCTCTGGCGGTTGCCGTAAAGCAGAAAACGGAGGCACCTCGAGATCCTAAACTGGTCAATGCCCAAATCCCTGAAGATTTCAGCCACGTCATCCTTAAGTGCATGGAGAAGGACCGGGCAAAAAGGTATCAGAGCGCCGAAGATGTCGTTTCCGAATTGGATAAGATCGAAAGAGGAAAGACCGGAGCCATAAAAGTCGGCGAATGGAAAAATTCCATTGCTGTATTGCCCTTCAAGAACATGAGCGCCGATCCGGAACAGGAATATTTTTGCGAAGGCATAGCTGAAGAACTCCTCAATGCCCTCACCCAAATAAAGGAATTGCGGGTTGTCGCCAGGACGTCCGCGTTTTCGTTCAAGGGAAAAGACGTGGATATCCGGGAGATCGGCAGGACGCTCAATGTGGATAAGGTGCTCGAAGGCAGTGTCCGAAAATCGGGCCAGAGACTGCGGATCACAGCTCAGCTCGTCAATGTTGACGATGGCTACCATATTTGGTCTGATCAATTCGACAGGGAGATTAAAGACATTTTTGCCGTTCAGGAGGAAATATCGCTGATCATAGTGGAGAAATTGAAGCTTAAGCTTTTGAAAGAAGAAAAGGAAAAAATTCTTAAGCGACACACGGATGATCATGAAGCCTACAATCTCTATTTGAAAGGACGCTATTTCTGGTATAGACGCTATGAAGGAGGTTTAAAAAAAGGCCTTGAGTTTTTTCAGCAAGCCATCGCCAGAGACCCGCTTTATGCTCTGGCCTATGTCGGAATAGCCGACAGTTTTGGATCGCTCGGATTATTCAGTTTCGTTCGTCCCAAAGAGGCTTATCCCCAGGCCAAAGCGGCAGCGAAAAAAGCCTTAGAGATAGACCCGGAGCTCGGCGAGGCTTATGCCTCACTGGGTTGGATAAGTCTGTTATATGACTGGGATTGGCAGACGGCTGAAAAAGAATTCCGGCACGCCATCAAGCTCAATCCGTATTATGCGCCCGCTCGTCTCTATTATAGTATGTGTCTGGATATAACAGGACGATTCGACGAATCCATCGGCGAGATGAAGAAAGCGCAGGAGTTGGATCCTCTCGAGCCTCTGGTAAATGCAAGGTTGGGCTTGTCCCTTTACCTAGCGCGGCGCTATGAGGAAGCGTATGAACAAAACCGAAAAGTGATAAGCCTGGACCCAAACTTCTCAATTGTCTATTGGTATCATGCAATGATTTGCGCAATCAAAAAATTGTGGGATGAGGCGATTGCTTCCTCTCAGAAACACGTGCAGCTCTCAGAGGGAGCTGCTTTTGCATTGGCCACTCTGGGTTTAGTTTATGGCCTTGCGGGAATTAGGGATGAAGCGCTCAACGCGCTCGAGCAGTTAATCGCGTTGTCAAGGGAACGCTATAGTTCGCCATTGCAGATAGCATGGGTCTACGTGGGACTAGATAAGAAGGACCAAGCTTTAGAGAATCTAGAAAAGGCTTACACGGACAGAGAGTCTCTTATGGCCTATCTTGGAACTTGGCCAATTTTTGACAGTATGCGCTCGGAGCCAAGGTTCAAGGCACTTCTGAAGAAAATGAATCTGGAATAACCAGCAGAACACGTCGAGAAGGATCAATAAGGCAAAGTGGCAGAGTCATACCAGAAATCTCTCGACCTGTGGAAGGACGCCGACCCCGGCCTGCCCGACTTTAAGGACGCCAGGAAGAGGCTGGCGGGGCTGAAGGATTAAGCAACAGACCGACGGAATTGAATCTGATAAGCGATGCTGTTATGCTTCAGAAAAGTTCGAAAATTGGGCATTAGCCCACCCTGCCTTATTTATCCGTTTCTCCCTGATTTGCCTCAAGTTATCTTGTTTTGCTCGGGGACAAGGATGAATTTTATCTGGTCATCACGACTGACCAGACCTTCATCCCGGCGAAAATATACCCCCAATCAAAGGATGAGCGAGAGCTCGGGCTTCAGATTTCTTTTATTTATTTTCGCTGAGGCTTGAGGCGTTTCTCTCTATCTGATCCAGATGGAGGGAGTGGATTCTTTTTTGGCCTGGCCGAGAAATTTTTCCAATTCCTGGCGAGCTCTGGCTTCTTCTTCCTGAGCTTTTTCCAGCTTGATGAAGGTTTCACCGATGGACAGCTGGAGGGCCTCTTTGGGCGTTGTCGCATCGAGACCGTAATATTCTTGCCAGAGAGCGCTCATCTTCAGAGTCAGGAGATCCACGTACTCTTTGGTCTTTTCCCATCTCTGCTGCAAATCTTTGAGAGTCGATTGGGATTTTTCTTCTAAAACGGGTTCTACGGGAGAGGGCTGCTCTTGTGGTTCTTGAGCAAGGGGAGGAAGAGCTTCGGTTGTTTTGGCCTCTTCCGTGCTTGGAGATGCCGCTGCCGCCGGAATCTCCAAGGCCGGCTTTTTTTTGAGCTTGGCCAGGTCGGCGTTGGTGATGACTCTGGCCTTTTTTCCCTTGAGGCTCTCCCTTCTTTCCCTCTCTTTTTTGGCTATTTCAACCAAGGTTTGTGAATAAAGAAACGAACTGAGGAGGAGGGGCAGAAAAACGAAAGCAAATATTTTTTTGGCCCGCATCTTAAAATAATCGTAACGCATAACCACTTTGGTGTCAACGAGAGGAAGATTACTGGCTTGAAGTGCGAATGGTGATGTCTCTGCCGTCGGCAGAGATTTCGACAGCTCCCTCTTCATCTGTCCGCAGGATGCGCGCGCCCATGTTTTTGTACCGGTCCAGGATTTCCTGATGAGGAACGCCGTAGAGGTTTCCTCTCCCTGTCGTGATAACCACAACAAGGGGCCCGACTTTTTCCAGGAACGCTTCCGAGCTCGATGATTTGCTGCCGTGATGGGGGGATTTTAAAACCTGAGATTGGAGATTGAGGTTTTTTTCGAGAATTTCGCGCTCTGCCTCAAGGCCGATGTCAGCGGCTAAAAGAAATGCGGTTTCTCCTAAGGATAACCGGAGCACAAGGGATTTGTCGTTAGAGGCCTCAAGGACAAATGGCGTTTCCTCCTCTGGATGGATGGCTTCAATCTTGACATCTCCTTCTTGTTGTCTGAAGCCGCGAAATATCCTTTTCTTGAGGACAGAAGGACCGAGGTTGTTTTTGATCTCTTCGTAGGCCGGGCTTTGGGGGGGGCTGAAAGTTTCCCAATATTGGCCGATTTTAAAATTCCTGGCAACAGCTTTGAGTCCGTTCATGTGGTCGGGATGGGCATGAGTCAAAACCAGATAATCGATTTTTTTGATTCCTTTGCTCCAGAGGAATGGAGAGACGACATTCTCGCCAATATCAAAGCTATCGTCTGGGATCCCGCCGCCGTCCACGAGCATCTTTTCGCGGCCGGGAAATTCGACCAGAATGGAATCCCCCTGGCCGACGTCAAGAAAGGTCAGCTTGAGGGCCCGAGAGGAATTGGCGGGAAAAGGATAAGAGATAAGGAGGGCAAGGAAGATTCCGAAAAGGGCAAAGGTTAAGAGCTTTTGCCCTTTGACCCCGGGCCGGACAAGCAGAAGAAAGAGGAAAAGGAAATATCCCAGAATGACCGTCAGAGGAGGAGTAGGGATTCGATAAGAAAAGAGAGGGAAAGGATCAAAGAGATGAGAGGTTAAGAGAAAAACATTGATCAGAAATTTGAGAGCCTGAGCAAAGGCTTGAGCGAGGAATGAGCTCATAAGGGAGCAGCCCAAAAAGACAAATCCCACAGCCATAATCAATCCCGTCAAGGGGATGGCCGCAAAGTTGAGCAGGAGGGAGGAAAACGCAACGCGATTAAAAGAGCTTGTTAGGAAGGGCAAAACACCAAACTGAGCTGTCAGGGATAAGGCGAAGAGTTCGCTTATCTTCAAAGGAAGGCGGGGCAAGAACTTGAGGACGCGGGGAAAAAAGAGGATGATCGAGAGAGTCGCCGCGAACGTGAGCTCAAACCCCATATCCAAAAGATAAAAGGGGTTTATGAAGAGAAGGAAGAAAGCGCTGAAGGAGATTGTGTTGAGAAGGCGGGTATTTTTCCAGAGGAGTTTCCCGATGAGATAGGCGAGGCTCATGATAATGGCACGAAAGACCGAGGCCCGGCCCTCCACCAGAAGGGCATAAAAGAGAAGGAGGAAGATCAAGATCACATAGGAAAGACGCTTGGGTGTGCGAAAAAGTTTAAGGATTCCAAAGAGAAGATATGAGATGATGGCGATATGAGCTCCGGAGATGGCGATCAGATGAAAGAGGCCGGATTTCTGGAGAGAAAGGGTTGTGGCTTCGTCCATCCTCCCTCTTTCGCCGAGGAGCAGGGCCTCAAGAACAGCGCCTTCCCGGGAAAGGGAAGACCTGTCGGCAGAAGAGAAATATTCGTCGATTTTTTGGACCAGTTTTTGCCGGATGGAGGAGATCAAACGGAAGATGGAGCAACGTATCTTTTTATTCTGAAGCTCCACAAGAAGGGGGCTCTTAGTGACCGCGTGATTGTGGATTTTCTGATTCTTGCGGAGGTTGGCCAGCCGCGGTTCACCAAAATTGCGGAAGTCACGGGCTGGCAAAACCTGGGCAGAAACCTTGATTCTATCACCGACTTTGAGCTTCAAAGGCGAGGGGTATTGGGCAGGGTGAAGAACGGATACTCTCAGGTTTCCTTCCGCCTTTTCTTCCTTGTTGAGATAGCTTATTTTCTCGACTTTTATGAAGAGATAGGTCTTTCCTACGCCGTAGGAAGGAGATTTAAACAACCGGCCGTAGAAGTCGGCATAGCCATTGAAGTCGAACCTCTTGATGGGGTTTTGCTCGTAAACTTTGTTCTCCCTGGAATAAAGATTTAGGCCCAGAAAAAAGGTAGCGATGAGGCTAAGAGCAAAGGCGAGCCTGTTCTTCTTCAGAAAAAAAGTCAGCCAGGCAAAGACGAGAGATCCCGCAAGTCCCAAGACACAGATGAAGAAAGGGAGCGGAAGAAGGGAAGAGAAAAGGATGCCCAAGGCAAGGGAAATGGCGAGATAAAGGAAGGGAAAGGGCATGACGGTGATTTATCTTAGAGAGGCGCCGAGTCAAAGTCAAGTGACGACGGTGTCTTGGAAGGTGCCGTAGACTTCTCTAAGCACGTCCGAGATCTCTCCCAGTGTGGCTTCGGCTTTCACCGCCGCCATGAGAGGAGGCATAAGGTTGTGCTCGGATTCGGCAGCCCTTTTTAGAGCTTCGAGAGTTCTCTTGACTTTTTGAAATGACCTTTCCTTTCTGAGACGCCGCAGTTTTTCTTTTTGAGCTTTCTCGATTTTTTTGGCCGCGCAGTCAAGGCGCAGGTGAATTTTCGCTCCTCCAGTGACATATTCATTGAGCCCGACGATGATCAGCTCTTTTGTTTCCACTTTCTTTTGATAAATAAAAGCGCTTTCCTGGATTTCCCTCTGGATGTATCCTTCTTCGATGGCTCTGAACATCCCACCCAGATCTTCGATCTTTTTGAGATAGTCCCAGACTTTCGCCTCGATCTCGTTGGTCAACGTCTCCAGGAAATAGGAGCCTCCCAGGGGGTCAACTATATCGGCGACGCCGCTCTCGTGGGCAATGATTTGCTGGGTGCGGAGGGCGATCTGGACAGATTCTTCGCTGGGAAGAGCCAGCGCTTCATCCCTGGAGTTCGTGTGCAGCGACTGCGTGCCGCCGAGGACTGCGGCCAGCGCCTGCAGCGTCACGCGGATTACGTTATTCTCGGGCTCCTGGGCAGCGAGAGTGACCCCGCTCGTCTGGGTGTGAAAGCGGAAGGCCCAGGAGTCGGGATTTTTAGCCTTGAATCTTTCTCTCATCAATTTGGCCCAGATGCGGCGGGCCGCCCGGAACTTAGCGATTTCTTCGAAGATTTGATTGTGAGAAGCCAAGAAAAAGGAGAGCCGGGGCGCGAAAGAGTCCACATCCAGGCCTTCTTTGATGGCGGCTTCGATATAGGCGATGGCGTCTGCAAAGGTGAATGCCAGCTCTTGAACGGCCGTGGCTCCTGCTTCTCTGATGTGATAGCCGCTGATGCTCATGGTGTTCCAGCGGGGGACGTTTTTTTGGCAGAACGAGAGAATATGGGTGATGATTTTAAGCGAAGCCCGGGGAGGATAGATATAAGTCCCGCGCGCGATATATTCTTTGAGCAGGTCGTTCTGAATGGTTCCTGAAAGTTTTGACCAGGGGATTCGTCTCTTCCGAGCTATGGCCAAGTACATGGCCAGGATGACTGCCGCCGTAGAATTGATGGTCATCGAGACGCTGACCCTGTCCAAGGGGATCCCTTTGAAGAGCGTCTCCATGTCGTGGATAGAATCGATGGCCACGCCCACCTTTCCCACTTCGCCCTGGGCCTGGGGATGGTCGGAGTCGAGCCCCAGTTGGGTCGGGAGGTCGAAGGCGACGCTCAAGCCCGTTTGGCCTTGAGAAAGAAGGAAGCGGTAGCGCTTGTTGGATTCTTCGGCTGTCCCGAATCCGGCGTACTGGCGCATGGTCCAGAGTTTTCCACGATACATAGAGTGGTATATGCCGCGGGTGAAAGGGTAAGCGCCGGGTGTCCCCAAATCTCTCTTGGGGTCTAAATGGGCCAGGTCCGAATGATCATAGACCGGTTTGATCTCAATTTTTGAGGACGTGAGAAATTTGTCCTTTCTTTCTTTTCCTGGCGCCATGGCCTTGACCTGCTAAATGTAGCGCGCAAAGACCTGCCTTCCGGCGTAGGACCCCCTAACTTTTAGCTCTTCCTCGATCTCCAAGAGGCGGTTGTATTTGGCCACACGTTCGCTGCGGCTGAGAGAGCCGGTCTTGATCTGCCCTGAGCAGAGAGCGACGCTCAAGTCGGCAATAAACGTGTCCTCGGTCTCTCCGGAGCGGTGGGAGATCACCGTCGAATAGCCCCGGCGCTGCGCATACTTGACGGTTTCTATCGTTTCTGTAAGAGTTCCGATCTGGTTAAGCTTGATGAGGATGGAATTGGCGATTCCCTTTTTAATCCCTTCCTTCAGTCTCGCCAGATTCGTGACAAAGATATCGTCCCCCACGAGCTGAATTTTCTTCCCCAATTCTTTTGTCAGCGCTTTCCATCCGGCCCAGTCATCCTCGGCCAGCCCGTCTTCGATGCAAATGATCGGATATTTGTCGACAAGGCTTTTATAAAACTCAATCATCCCGGCCGAACTTTTTTGCGAGCCATCTGATTTCTTGAAAACATAGACCTTATCTTCAAAGAGCTCTGAGGCAGCGATGTCAAGAGCCAAATAGATATCTTGGCCCGGCTGGTAGCCCGCTTGCTGGATGCTCTCGAGGATAAGCTCGAGAGCTTCCTCATCCGCTTTTAAATTGGGGGCAAATCCACCTTCATCTCCCACAGCAGTGTTGTACCCCTTCTTCTTAAGGATTTTCTTCAGGTGATGAAAGACCTCGGTTGCCTTGCGGATCGCTTCTGAAAAGGTGCTGCTTCCCGCGGGAGCGATCATGAATTCCTGGATGTTGAGGTTGTTATTGGCGTGAGAGCCGCCGTTAAGGATGTTGATCAAGGGAACGGGTAGAAGGTAGGACTCCTTTTTTCCCAAATAGTCATAGAGAGGGGTTTTTATGGCCCGGGAAGCGGCGTCAGCTGCAGCCATGGACACAGAAAGAATGGCGTTGGCACCCAACTTGTTTTTGGCTGGAGTCCCGTCGATCTCTATCAGGCGCCGGTCGATTTCTTTTTGACGCCGGGCATCCATCCCGACAATGTTGGGAGCAATGACTTCGTTGACATTGGCGACGGCCTTTAAGACCCCTTTGCCGAGATAACGGCGAGGGTCGCCGTCCCGGAGCTCCAGGGCCTCATGCGTTCCTGTGGAAGCCCCGGAAGGCACAGAGGCGACGCCCATGGCTCCACCCTGGAGGAGAACACGGGTTCTCACCGTAGGATTGCCGCGAGAATCGAGAATCTCGCTCGCCTGAATGGAGGTAATAATCGTTTTCTTCATTTTAGTTTTCACCCTGTTTCGTGAAGTGTGGAGCCTGACTGGAGACGGATAGATTCTTTAATTTACTCTGTATCATGCCCCTGAGGGGGCTTCTGAGCAAATTCTTCTTTCTTTTTTTCGATAAATTCCTTGATAGCTTCGATTCCTTCCTGGGCTTTCTCTTTCACCACCTGGATCCCTTTCTCCGCCTCTTTAGTTATCTTTTGATAGCTCTCTTTGGCCTTTTCTCCTGTCTTAGCGGCCTGAGTTTTGATCTTTTCTCTGGTCTCTTTGCCGCTGGCCGGAGCAAAGATAACGCCGAGGATAAAGCCCGTCGCAGCTCCGATAAGGAAAGATACGGCGACTTCCAGGGCGCTCGAGCCTTTGTTATCACCCATTTTTCTTCTCCTTTCTTTTTTTGAATCTTTTCCAGAAAAACATGAAGAGAGGATAGATTATAGGCCAGTATCGGGTCGCCGGGCTTAAAATTCTTTTGGTCAAGAAAAGGGAAGCTTCAGAAAGATTAAGAACGGTTTTTTTGGATGCCTCCATGATCTGGCCCATGTCTTCTAATTTTTTCTTGACGACTTTCTCCAGTTCATTCAAATTCTCGATCAATTTTCTTGTCTCGGCAAGGGTTTTTTCGGCTTCAGCGGCCGCTCTGCGGAGTTGAGCAAGGAACATGACCAGAAAGACAACCGCCACAACAGCCGCAAAAGTGAGGATGATAAACAACAGTTGATTGAGTGTTAGTGCCATGTTGCCTTAAAAATAAAATAAAAACGGGATTTTGTCAATTTCCGTGATGACAGGTAAGGGTTGAGAATGTCCCTTTCATCCCTCGTCCTGACTATGAAAAGGGAGAAAACGAGCTTGCTTCGAAGCCCTAACCCTCACCTTTGTCGTCGGTTCAGAATTTCGAGATTCGAAATTCTTCTTTTTATCAGTGAAATTACCAAAATCTCAGGAGTGGCAAGGAAGCCCTATTTCCAGAGGATTTTTTGGAGTTGGGGAAGGTTGTGCTCTTTTGCGATTTTCGTAAGGATTTCGGAATAACGGTTCTCCCGGGACAGGGCCACGGCCTCTTCCCATTCTGAAAAAAGAGGTATGGTGAGAAACTCGTGTTTCTTGCGGGCGAGATGGTTGAGTCCTCTCAGCGCTCGCCAGTGCGTTATCATCACCAGCGCCAAAGCGGCAAAAAAGACGTTCGGGCCCGGCAAAAGCGCGGCCAAGCCGCTTATGGGAAGGAGGAATGTTTCGCCAATCAGCAGAAGGATATGCTTGGACCTTTGTTTGTGCAGAAAAAAGGAGAATTTCATCTTGATTCGTTTCTCAGAATGGCAACCTGAATGGCAGATTTGGATTGTGTCTTCATCGAGTTTCAGAATTCTAATGAAAGCCTGCTCCTGGCTGAGAATCCTTTGAGGGAGGAGCAGGAGTTTTTTTTGGGCGAGCTTCCACATCTCTTTGGTGCGAGAAGTCTTGATGGCGAAATCCTTTTCAGGGTCGGAAGAAAAGAATCTGAATTTTTGCCGGTAGTCCTTGACAAAAAAATACACCATTGAATTATATGATTTTATCATTTCCAATTCTGCGATAGCAAGGTGATGCGATAGCAAGGTAAGGGGTGCGCGAAGTTGGTATGAACGACGAGGGTTGTCTGGATAATTATTTATAAGGCGAGGGGTGTGGGCGCAGAAGGCCATCCGGAGGCGAGGCGGGCAGGGTTCCTCGAAGAGGAGAGCGAGCCGAGGACTAAGCGAATTTCCCTCGCTGGGGGAAATTCGCGGGCCTTCGAGCCCATACCCGGAGCCCACCTATCTCCTCTGGTGCAGAAGATAGATGAAGAAGGGAGCGCCGACGGCTGCTGTGATAATGCCGATAGGAAGCTCTGTGGGAGAGAGGAGGACACGGGCCAAGAGGTCGCAGCCGACGAGAAAAACGCCTCCGGTGAGCGAGGAGAGGAAAAAGAGATACCTGTGGTCTGGGCCGACGAGGATTCTTACCCAATGAGGGACTATGAGCCCGACAAAGCCGATAATCCCGCTTACCGAAACGGAGACGGCCGCAAGCAGCGTGGAGATGACCAGAAAGATCTTGCGCACCCTTTCGACGGG
>Ga0315280_10003486_pt1 | contig 24113 bp, 19 predicted proteins | sample YL17G06_40_MG_FD_203697 | JGI IMG/M metagenome (GOLD analysis project Ga0315280, IMG submission 203697) | Sediment microbial communities from Yellowstone Lake, YNP, Wyoming, USA - YL17G06_40 | ecosystem: Environmental > Aquatic > Freshwater > Lake > Sediment | place: USA: Wyoming | collected... | reverse complement strand
AAACTGTTCTTTTTTTGCTTCTCGTTATCGTCAAAGCTGCTACCGCGACCGCTATCCCTAGCAGTATCGATTCGATGGGGAATCCTGGAATGCCTGTCGCAGGGGGTTGTGATGGCGGCGGGATCACTGAGGCCGACTTGATGGTGAACACAAGAGAGGCTAACATAGCGCCGCCTTTGGAGACGCCTAAGAACAAGGAGAAGCAGATCCCAGTCTCTCGATCATAATGACCTGTAGCGTTAAGGATTGCACCTCCACCGCTTGGTAGCGCGGTGAGATAGCCAAAGTAGCAAATGGTCCTCGTCACGCCCAGCCAGGTCTCGGTCCTCGTCTCATTCACTGGCATGTCTAGAGCAGTTATCTTGTCGCCTGGATTGAGGCCTGCGGGAATTATCCAGAGGTCGAACGAGTTATCGCCTAGATCGGCGCTCAAGGGGCTTGTACGCTTTGTCTCGTTCTGGAAAGTAAGGATAAGACTATAATTTACCAGATTTCCAGAAATGCCTGTGAAATCGATCTCGGCAGCCTTGAAGAGACCATAAAATTCCATTCCGACCGCTATGGATTTGAGGTCACCTTGCGAAGCGATATCATAGACTAATTTGTCGCCCGTTTTTACGCCTATCGAGACGGCATTAGACACAGGCAGAGAAGCTAATAGAAACAGTGACAAGAGAAGACATGGTATCTTCTTGAAATCCATTCCCTCCGCCAAATAGGAGAGACGGACATATTATAAAGGATTTTCTGTTCAAGGCTGTGTTAAGTCTTCGGCTCACGACGAAACTTTAATTGATGGAGACGTTTCCATAATTACATGATATTACAATGAGGCTCAGCGAGAACAGGAAGGGGGCCCTGATAGTATGGTCGGCGTTCTCGATCGGCTCGATCTTAGCCTGGTTCATCTTCCATCCCGACGTTTCTATACCCGTGGGGGTTTTCTTTGGTGGGGTTGTCTGGGGGCTCCTTTGGTGGCTGGGTTTCGTAAAGGTCGGAAGCGGCAAGGCCAGAGCCAACAACCATGCGCCGAGAAGTTAACAGAGCCGTCTATTATAACCCTTGAATAAACCGGTTTTGACGAGGGCCTCCCCCTCAATCGGCCTTCCAGGCTCGAAAAAAGGTAGGGGGAGGGGGTATCGGTCAAATCCGATTCCCCGCTCATCATCTTCAAAGATTGATGATGAAGAATATTGGTGGCACCGTAAGGTGTGATCGGCAGACCTGCAGAGGTCCGGTTCTCCCATTCGCCGGATACACCAGTATTAAGCGCTGGAAAACCAGCAAGGCGATTTTTGGTTCAGACCTCCAGTAGCATAGGCCTATAGGCACATGTTATACCCCCTCCCCCTATATTTTTTGATAAGCCTAAATTAAGTCTCTTCAACGAAAACAGCCATATTATGGCCTTAACTCGATGTGATTAAACGCAGGATCGTGATATGGGTCAGCGGATCGAGTTCAAGGCGAAGGTTCTCAAAAATTACCGGGTCCTGATCCCCAAAGCATCAGTTACTAGAAACCCTCTCTGGGTCAGACGCCGAATAGACTCGAGGCTGAAACCAGGAGAATACACAGATTTTAAGATCAAACTCATAGAATTTGGGTCACCGTGAGACGCCGCGGAAGGCGCAATTATCATAGACTATGATAACATCGCGCGCTGACATCGTGGAGATCGCTATCGCAATCTCGGTCAAAGCCCATATAAATAATCGATAAACTAACGGCGTGTTTTGGCAGTAATCCAAAAGAGTTCTGTGGGGCCGCGGTCAAGCACGAGTTTAGCGCTGTTGTGGATGATCTGAACGGGTTTGCTGGACACTGGCGCGAAGAAACGATCAAAGAAGCGCAGAACCTTTAAGACTCCGCCGCAATCTCCTCTTTTTGTTTCTTCCTTGACCTTGATAGACCTCCACATAGGTAGAAATTGGTAGACATAAAAACATAAAGGTTCGCTATCATCCCACTATTAAAGGGCGTGGGGTTTCCCACTCACGAAGGCTAAAATACCTCATCTTAAACGATATAAGTTGACACTCCCCGCGACTAAAGAAAGTCAGGGGATTCTCCCATCGCACTTTGCTATCGCTATTTGTTCGCTGGATCGCCCAGCGATGCTGTTCGCTGTGGGAGTCTGGGGCTGTGTCAATTCAGCCCTGCTCTTAAACCGTTGGTCTAAGAACCTGTTTCCCATGTTTATCGAGGCGTTTAGGTCTCTGTTGTATTCCAGACCACATTGAAGGCATCTAAACAGTCTCTTATACACTATGGTGTTTCTGCTTCCGCATCTGTGGCACGTTATGGTGCTATATGCCTCGTTCTCGAATACCACAGGTATCCTTTCCCATAACGCCTTGTACTCTATGAATTTCTTTGTTTTGTAGAAGGGCATCGAGTGCACTTTTCTATTGTTCTTTCTGCACCTCGTCTCTCCTTTAACCCTAGGCTTTCTAATTTTCAAGTCTCCGACCACAATTACAGGATTAAATCCTTCATCACGCAGTTGCATTGCCTGCTCAACTATAGCTTTAGAAGCTGTGTGGAGATGGTGTTCAACGATTCTTCGCTCTTTGTTTCCAATTTTCTTTATCACTCGCAACGCATGTTTTACTTTTCTTTTTCCTATTTGTTTTCTCAGGTTGCTGTAGTGTGCCCTAACGCCTCTAACCTCTTCGGCGTGGAACTTGGGTTTAGTCATCCCATTTACAGTTAACACCACAGATGTTACAGGATTCGCCTCACCTACATCCACGCCTATAACTGCAATTTTATTAAGATTAGTGGGAATTTTGACATCTACGTTTTTCTGAACCGTTATGTGTAGAAACCATCCTTTCTTTCCCTTGATGAGCTTGGTTTCCCTAACATCCTCTTTCAGCAGAGACTCTTGGCTATAGGGGAGCTGGATGGGAACCCAGATTGAACCTTCATAAATAGGTATTTTGGCCCAAAACTTGGAAAGCTTGGTGTCCTGCCTTTCGACTCTGAAACAGTCCCTTCTGATAATCAATGGATGATTCTCATGAATTTGCTTTCCGCCATTCTTTCTGATTTTTCTTCTAACTCGCTCAGCCTGCTGCTTAGTTGCTGAATAAAGGTTAATGTCCTCTCCCTTCAGAGCCAGTTGAAAGTTTTGATACTCTCTACTTAGCTTTTCATCCTTAATTTTCGTTAGATTGTGGAGTTTAGCTTTAACGGTCTTTCGTATCAACAACTTTTAATACCTTTTCTATTAACTCTGCCCAATCTCTGGCTTTTAATTTCCCTTTAAGTTCTATCAGTTTGAAGTATACGTCATCATCAACTTTAATATGAAGAACTTTGACCATTTAAACCATAATATCCATTTGGATAATAAGACATATAAAGACTATCCTCTCAGTTCATCTATACGGCTGAAGCCAGAAACTTTCTTAGGCATTCTATGTAAATGGAAGGGTTGGAAAGTATAGTTCAAGACTAAAGAAGAGGCTTTAAATGCAGATTTATGTTTCTATATTTAAAACCAAACCATGTAGAATTGAATGCGTGTGTATTTGAAGATCGATTCACTTGTTATGTCTTTTAAGCGATCTTGATTGGACGGGTGAAGACGAAGGGGGAGAAGATGGTTAAGGTTCTGGGTCTTACTAGAAATAAGCTGATCTCGGTTCTTCTACTCTTACTACTGTTTGAAACATCTCTAATGGCTGCATCTCCGACGACGTTCGTTAAAGCAAACCCAGATGGGACGGTTGCTTATGCAACATCGATGAGCGGGCTTATTGAAAAATCGGAAAAGAGTTATCCCCCTAAATTGCAGTGTTTTCCTGCATCTATCCAGAACGAACGAGTTGGCCAGCGAAAATCTGGCGATTGGTATTACCAATCGCGAGGATATCTTTTCTTTAACATAAGTATACCGACTAATATGGAGGTTGTTTCTGCCAACCTTTCTCTAGCTATTTATGCAGACCAATCGGGCACCAATTTCGCTGTTAAGGTTTACAGCCGTAAGGGCTCATGGGCAGAGCTGACATGCGATGGATTCTGGAACAAAAGTTCGACATATGAAGGCATCCTCCTTAATACCGCCGGCTGCGCGCCAGACACATATTATAACATAAGCATTAAACCAATGAGCATCAATAACGGCACATATACATTATTCGAGCTAAATAGTTCAAGAGAAGGGAATCCACCATCAGGAAACGAGTTCATAGAATTTTACAGATTTGACGATACTAATTATAAACCAAGATTACAAGTCGCGTTCGCAGCTATCCCGCCCACAAAGTATGTGAGCAGTTCCGGACTGGACGCTAATAATGGAAGTTATGTAGCCCCGTGGCAACACATACAGTATGCAATAGATCACGTTGCATCAGGCGATAGGATACTCGTTTTTCCAGGAACTTATACAGAGGATTTAAACGTTAGCGGAAAGGCAGGTATAACTCTAAAATCAACCAACGGCGCAGGCGTTACCGTCATAAATGGAACAGGTGCGTCAACCGTAATAGATGTTCCAGGCAGCTCCAACAACTTCAGATTAGGTGGAGTAGGCGCAGGCTTCACAATCAAAGGAGGAATAGCCACACCCTCAGACGCACACCTAGTGGTGCTATCCGGCGGTTCAAGCGGAGTAACAGTCGAGGGTAATATCATCAACTCGACAGTCCACCCAAGCATGGGCATACGCATTGGAGCGGCGGGTGCGAGCGGCCTCACAATATCTAGCAACACGTTCATCATGGATGCTGGAGATGTCGGAGTCTACTGTAATGGAACCGTATCTTCTCTAACAGTATCAGGCAACAACTTCACAGGTCCTACAGATGGAAACGCGAATTCGGTGAAGTTTGTTGACACCTGCACAGTCACCTCCGCGACAATCAGCGGGAACACGATCAGCGGGGCAACTTCACGAATCGAGCTGGGCACTCACACTGTGACCGGCATAACCTATCAAGGCAATACATTCGAAAAAACCAAGGGAGCGATAGTTGTCAATGAGACAACGGAAGCAGGCTCACTGAGACTAACCAACCTCATTGTCACGGGAAACACGTTCAAACCAAGCAATGACTTCGCCTTCCTAATCAATAGCAGCGTCGAGGACAGCGACTTTGATAATACCACCATTTCCATCTATTGGAATAACTTTCTCCCAGGGACATGGGGATCTACCGTTAACAACGTTTCAAATAAAGCTGTAGGTACAAAGATTCTCAATGCTATAAACAACTGGTGGGGCAACGCAACAGGCCCGTACAACTCGACTACGAATCCATGTGCCTCCGGCGTCAGCGTAGGCAACAAGGTAAAGTACACGCCCTGGCTTGACGCATCGTATCCCGGGGGAAGTTCACGATACTACAATGTAAGGAACAACAACACCGGTAAAACGTACAATTCCATTCAAGACGCAATCAATGCGGCAAGCCCAGGCAATATACTACAAGTCTACAGCGGAAACTACAGGGGTAACCTGACCATCAACGGGAAAACCAACCTGACCCTGAAATCCGTTTCCGGCGCCTCCTTGACAACCATCAACGGAACAAGCACCGGACCGGTCATTATGATTAAAGGCGGATCGAACAACACCAGACTAGGTGGCTCCGGATTCACGATAAAAGGTGGAGCAACCTCAACTTCCCTCATACAAATAACCAACGATAGCGGCGTCACGATCCAAGACAACATCTTCGACTCGACAGGTCATCCTAGCCAGTGCATAAGTATCGGAACGCTAGGAGCAACCGACCTCCTAATAAAAGGAAATACTTTTGTGATGGAGGCCGGCGACGTCGGAGTAAACTGTTCTGGTCCTGTTACCCGTTTGAATGTGACCGGCAACACATTCACAGGTCCCGTAGGCGGGAATGCAGGCTCAATTAACTTTACAACAAGTTGCACTGTTAACACCGCGACGATCAGCGGAAACACGATCATCAATGCAACATCCCAAATTCAGTTAGCAGCAAACATTCTGAATGGCATCACCTACCAAGGCAACACCTTCAACAACACCCGAGGAGCAATATTAGTCCAGACTCCTATCAGTGCCAACGACAAAGTTCTGAAAAATCTTGCTGTCACTGGCAATACCTTCGGTAGAAACAACTCCTTTGCTTTCATGATCGACACTAACGTGGAAGCAGCTGACTTTGATAACAATACCGTATCGTTGCACTTCAACAATTTCTTACGCCAAATTAGAACATCTCCGTATAAAACCGTCGCAAATAGTGCAACAGACGCATCTATTCTTGACGCCACTAGAAACTGGTGGGGTTCTGCAAGCGGTCCAATAGATAACAATGTCAGTACATATGTTAATTATACGCCTTGGATTAACGCATCTATCAGAAACGCTGCTTTTAAGATAACAGGTGCCGGTACAGACAACTTCAACGCTACAGTTCCTGCCGACACTTATGTGACCAAGGTCGGCTCCGGCACTCCCACCATGACGTGCGCGCTATACGCTGGGAACCCTCAAGCAGCCTTAGCCAACGGAACTGGCAAGTACTACGATGTCTCAATAAACTCCACCAGTGGCGTAACCTCTCTCACCATTAAGTTCTACTATACAGACGCCGATATCCATGGATTCGTCGAGTCCAACCTGAAGATGTACTATTGGAACAAGACCACTACACCACACGCATGGAAGATATGTTCAAACCAGACGCTCTACACCACAAGCGACGTCCCAGGCTACAGCGGATACATCAAAGTGACAATCAGCAATACGACCGATCCTAACCTCAGCCATCTGGCAAGCGATCTACCGTTCGGTCCAGTAGGACCACCTCTACCAAGATATGATTTGAGAATCAGGGCCCTGAACAACGCTGGCAGCCAAGTCTTATCGAACGCCATCGTTTACATGCAGAACTTCACCGACACCTATTTCCACACTGTCAGCGCCAACGGCTGGTATAACTTCACTGGAATAAGCGATGCGTCCGTGACTTGGTGGATCAGATGGCAGGGCACAACGGTCTACTATGTATCACCTCAAGCAATGGGACAGACACAGACTATCCAAGCACGGTGCAAAGTGACGGATGTCGTCTTCACCGCTAAATATTCTGGCGGAAACTCGTTGCCGAGTACTGGTTGCCAATGGTACATAATTACGCCAAACGGTTCAAACTACGTCCGTGACGGAAACCCCGTAACCGTGAACGATCTCGTAAACGGAACATATAATTTAAGGGTTAAGTGGATGGGTTCGTGGGCTGTTGGTAACGTCTCTTGGCCCAAAGACGTTGAAACCAGCTACGACGTGATAACCCAAGTAACCAACGTCGTCCTAACCGCCAACGACAACGCCGGCCTCCCGTTATATGATGCCCCATGCTACTGGCTAATTCAATATCCAAATGGAACCACTAAGACATATCATGGGCGTTCCGTGACTGCTCCACTTGTTAGCGGCACATATAAGCTGGGGGTAAAATGGCAAGGAACCTACGTCATCAGCAATCTATCTTGGGTTAAGGGCATTCAAACCTCATACACAGTAAACTGTACACAGATTGTGAACAGACAATTCACCGCCGAAGACAGCCATGGAACTCAACTTTGGTCCGGGGCCACAAGGATCTGGATCAGAATGCCGAACGGAACCCTCTACACGTCGTCTGCAAACTCAAGCAAGTTCACATTGATGAAGGTTGCTAACGGAACGTACACGATAAGAGTTGTGTTTGAAAAGTCGAAGGTTTTCGGAGAAAAATCTTACCCATTCATCCAAGTACAAACTGACTTCAGAATACCTTGCGCCGTGTACAGTTTTACACCTATCCTGCAAGACAAGAACGGCGTCGGATACGCTGGAGCAGACGTCACTTTACTGTGTACAAACGGGACGACCGTTCACCGGGTCACAGACACGAACGGACGAGTTACAATACCGCAGATGCAGAACGGCTCACTCTCAATTCCAACGGTGTTCTACTATGGACACAAGGTCAACCAGACAGGCGCCTTCTTGATAGGCAGCGATTTAGCCGACTGGCGGATACAGTTCAACGGCCTATCCATAAACCAGACCAGCTATCTGGTATACGTGCATCTGAATTCAACCTTCACCATCAGGGCACAACTCGTTTACAGCTACAGCGGTAAACCGGTTTCGGGCGGAAAGGTCGGGCTCCTAGGCGCATCGTGGCTGAACGCCACAACCGACGCTTCAGGATGGGCCACGTTTTCGGGTCTCACAGAATGGCAGCCCACAGGACCGTTCACCTTCTTCGGAATCAACGACTCAGTATACGGTCTGACTTATCCCGTGCACAATGAGTCGATAATCGTAACTTGGACCGGCGACTTCAACATCCACGCGTTGGACGCTGAGAACATCGGTCTCAACAACGCAAGCCTCCTAATCTATAACGATACCACGTACTGGAAGACGGTCAACACGGACGGCTCAGGCATAGGCCGCGTCCAAAACGCGGTCTGTCAGAGCTACACCGCCAATATCGTCTGGAAGGGCATAAACGTGGGAACCGTATCCTTCACCCTAAACCGCGCCGTCTTAGATCAAAACGTCTCATGCACCGTATACTACGGCCGCATCAGCGTAGGAAACCTAACCGACTCACCCCTCGGAAACGTACCCATTGACATCCTCTACCCGAATGAAGACCTATATGGAGCGTTTCAGACAAACGGGACAGGCTTCACGCCCACCATCCCGCAGATACCGGGAGGAACATATAAGGTCAGAATCACGTATATGAACGCCACCTACAAGTCAGACTTCGAAGTCAGCCAGAACTTCGAGTTCCAATACAGAATAGCAACCGTCCAGATCACCGGCGTACCCGGCGTAGGAACTTTCATCTACAGTACAGAAAGCACTGTAACCAGCATCCGATACGTCCAGACGTTCAACGAACTCTACGCTGAAATCACGGGTCCCAGCGGTTCAGCAGGACACTTCAGCATCTTCATCCCGAAAGCCTTCCTGAACCACTTCGGCCTAACCATAAGCGGCATCCACATATTCATCGACCACGCCGCCGTCACATACACATACGTCGAGTACTCCGACGGCTATCTAGTGACCGTAAACTACACGCATAGCGGCCACCTCGTCGAAGTCGTCTTCTCCAACATAGCGCTGGTCGTCGATGTCGAAGACAGCAACGGTGCCGGCCTCATAAACGCCCTTATCAAACTTTCCAGAGACGGTTACCTACTAACATCAGGGTATACGGACGGCGATGGAAAACTGACCCTAACCGGGCTACCGACCGGCAACTACACGATCGACACCTACCAGAGGGGCATACTCGTCAAGACCAGCGAACTGACCATGACCAGCGACACACTCTACTCGGCCACCTGCCCCGTCTACGACCTGAGCGTACAAGTATTGGACATCATGTCTACGCCTCTTCCAGGCTGCACGGTAGACGCCGTCTTGCCAAACGGAACCGTCTTAACCTCAACCCAAACCGATGGGGCGGGTATGGTGTTCTTCCACCAAATGCCGAAAAGTACCTTTCACGTTCAAGCCGTGTATTTCGGCTTCTCCAACTCCACGAACGCAAACCTCACCAGAAATCTCAACCTGCAACTCCAGATTCCGATGCTGAACATCTTGACGATCATACTCTTAGTCTTCACGGTGGGAGGAGCAATCGTACTCATAGGCGCCTACTACACTCGAAAGAAGCCAGAGGGCCCAGCTCCAAGGGCAAAGAGAGGCAGAAAGAAGAAAAACTCCTTGGAAAGCCAATAGACGCAGTTTACGCGTTTAGCTCAACAAAGAAAGGAAACATCGCCAGCAAATCTCCACCTCCCTCTTCTTTACTTGTTTCCCCTTTTGTGCGTGAAAAGCCAGAAAGTTATAAATTCGATTTGAAAATAACTTTTTGTAGAGGAAATGGAATTGTCTGTTTTAGGGATAGTTGGGAGTCCTCGCAAGAATGGTTTGACAGCTCAAGCCGTTCAGAAATGTCTCGATGGTGTGGCTAAAGCTGGTATAAAGACAGAGATACTTCATTTAGTTGATTTTCGTATTCGGCCGTGCAGAGATTGCCATCCGACACTTTCATGTTGGGAAGATGGCAAATGCTATCATAAGGATGACTTCGAGGCGATAAGTAGAAAGATCAATCATGCCAGTGGGTTAGTTCTTGGCTCCGCAGTCTACTATGGAGACGTAACCAATAGCGTAAATAACCTTATCAGCAAAAAGGTCCGGCATAGGAAAAACAGGCCAATGGAAGGCATTCTGGGAATAGGCATTGCCGTGGCTGGAGGTATGGGTGGAGGTTATGCCTCAGCCTTGAGGAAGATCTACCACTTCTTCAGAATAATTGGGGTACGAGGCATGAAGCCAATTTCGGTAACTCGCTTCAATTTCCCCGTAGCTTTGGATGACGCCATTCAAGTAGGATATAATATGGCGCTACTAGTTCAGAAAGGAGAGCACCTCACAGGTCCTCAAAGGATGATGACATTTCTTGAGCTCCCAATCTTAAATTTCGACTACCTTCAAGAGCGATTATACTTGGTTAAACAAATCATTGAGGGCGCACAAAGAGAGAAGCCAAGCGAGTCTGTGGAGAAAGCTGCCGACTTATATGAGAAGGCAGAAGATCTGAAAAAGACTGGGAACAAAACTGGAGCTTTTGCAGCTATCGAAGAGTCTTATCAGGTTGCAACGTCTATCTGGAACCCAAAGAGGAGTTGAAGATTAAGAGAAATTAATGCTATACTATTCATGGAGATGTCAAGCCACCGCAAATTTCTACCCTCGCGCGCGCAAGTTCCACAATCTTCTGATCTGCTTGCTTCTATTCTAGCCCCTGAAATCGGCAGTCAGAGACGTTTAACAATTCGGGTTGAGCCTGCGGAAGTAGTTTGAGGAATTGTTTTGCCTCTTCACTGTATCGTTCACTCAACTGGTCAAGAGAGATCTTCATCGTTTCGTTGATTTACGCGAGATTTTGTGGGATAATCTTTTTGAGAATCACGCGCCCTGAAAGGCTTGTAGTCAACACGCAGATCCTATAAGGAAATACCTGAGCAAGCGCTCCCAACGCGGTTAAAATCGGACTTGGTTTCACCCGCGTCATAGCTCCTTAGTGTATCTTTTCCTCGTATGTATCGTTGAACTTTATGAGAACAACGACATCAAGCCTACGCGTAGCCACGAGCATTTTCTTCAGGTTCCTTGCGGTTGCATCATATAAAGCGAATGCGCGTACCCCATAGGTACTTTACGCCGTAGTCTTGTAGTGTCGCGTGCGCCCAACGAATTAACACAACCATTATTAAGTCTTGTCCAGCAGAGTGCTTTTCTGCTTACATAATCTGAGAGGGAAAAACATGTGGAAGAAAACGGTTCAAAATCGGTCTCGTTTTTTCTACGGTTACTGGATACTCCTGGTTGGGTTTCTCTGCCAGGTTGTCATGAACGGCTGTGTTGCATATGCCTTCAGCCTTTACGTCATGCCGCTTACTATTGAATTTGGCTGGAACCGGGCGACCATCATGGCGGGGTATATGATGATGCAACTCACATCGGGTTTTGTTTCGCCATTCGTAGGGCGGGTTATCTACAGATGGGACGCCAAATGGGTCATTGCAGCTGGGGCGCTCCTATTGGGTATAGGCTTTGCTTTATTGAGCTTGACTAATGCTCTCTGGCAGTTCTATCTTCTTTACGTTATCGTTGGCCTCGGCAGCGCCGCTACTGGCGTGGTGCCGACCAGCATAGTTATCTGCAACTGGTTCAAAAGGCGACGCAGCTTTGCGATCGGCGTCCTGGGTACAGGAATTGGTGTCGGCGGTTTCGTGATGCCGATGTTTCTCGGGACTTACGTCATCCCTCACTTGGGCTGGCGCATAGGCTATATTATATCTGGGGTTATCTCGGCCGGTGTTCTCATCCCCTTATCAATCTGGCTCATCAAGCCTAAACCTGAAGATGTGGGTCTTTTGCCGGATAACGAGAAGACCAGTGAGGATGAATGTTACCGAGTCTCAAATGCCTCCCAACTCGGCTTCAAGCTTGATGTGGCCCTTAAAACTCAAGCCTTCTGGCTCATGGTCGTTGCCTTTACCGTTTTCGGCATTGCCAACGGCCATACCTTCCAGAATGAGGCGCTTCATCTTCAAGATGTTGGCTTTTCCGCTGTGGTTGCTGCCTCGACCATGAGCATTGTTGGCATTGGCAGCGCCATCGGCAAGTTCAGCTTTGGCTGGCTTTGCGACTTCATCCCGCCAAAGTATATCCTGGTTATTGGTAGCGCCCTTCAGGCAGGCGCTACTCTCATCCTTATGAGTGCCACGCCCGTTTCGTCCGCATTCATGCTGTGGCTCTATGCAATCATGTTTGGCCTGGGTATCGGCAGCTGGTTCCCAGCGATCTCCCTGACCACCAGCGTCACCTTCGGCCTTATTGCCTACGGCGATATCTTCGGCATCTATAATATGCTTTTCATGGTTGGCAATGCAATTGCACCGTGGGTTGGCGGATACATCTTCGACACCACAGGCAGTTATCACCTAGCGTTCCTGCTCTGTCTTATCTGCTATGCCCTTGCGGTGCCGTGTATGCTGCTCGTGCGCCGTCCCAAACAAAAAAAGAAGTAGGGCGTTTGAGCGCTGAAAGAAGACCTTCCCACTTGCAGGCCAATATATCGTACAAGAAGGTGGGCCTTTCTGGACAGTTCCCAAACTTTTATCCGAGAGGAAGCAAACAGTTCTTTGATTTCTCATGCCACGGCCGTCTTTGTTCTTATTTGCATAGTTACAATAACAAAAAAGGTGTCAGTTTGATGGTACACGCGTGTTCATAATAAAGAAAGCGCGCGAGAAGAACCTTATAGTTTAAGATCTTCTCCCTCAGCCAAGGCAGCAACCTTGATACTGGATTGACCTTCAACCTTTTCCTTGAAAACTTTCACATCGGCCCCTAGGCGATGTATCGGAACAACGGTTTTTGGGTTTATGGCTAACGTGGCTGCCACAGCTTCATCCAAGTCCATGGTGAATTTTCCACCTATTGGGATAAGAGCCACACCTATCTTGCCAAGCCTCTTCATAGAAGGCAGGAAGTCTGTGTCTCCAGCGTGATAGATGATTTTGCCCTCAGCCTCTACAAGAAAGCCTACTTGTGTTCCCTTTGGGTGATAGGGGATTCCGGGCGACCTGAACCTCTTAACATTGTACGCTTCGACTCCTACGATCTTAATCCCCTTGACTTCCCTTGTCTCACCCGGAGCCAAAACTTCCACATTGCCTGATAACTTTTTCAAACATTCCGCACTGGTCAATATTACAGTGTCAGGTTGACTTATCGAGAGGATCTTCTCAATGTCACAGTGATCAGGGTGGCCATGCGTAACCAGAATCATATCGGCTTTTTCAGTGTATTTCCCCGCGTAGGGGTCAACATAGATGTTCTTACCCAATGTCTTCATCAGTATGCTCGCTTGACCAAACCATCTAACTATCAACTCTGCGTCCTCCAAAACACATTATCAACAGCGTGACAAAACACAAAATTCTCCGTATGTCCACGCGTGATTTGATGGCTACTATTCGTGTTTACTTTCGATGAGGTCGAGAATCATAGGTAGGCTCAGTTCTGCAGAGGAAACCCCAGTAGTGAAAGCTAGCAAGGCGGCGGCCTCTACTTCTTCCTTAGTCGCTCCAGCTTTTAATGCCTCACTGACGAAATGGCGAAGCGCACCTGCTTCCCGTATCGTAGAGAAGATGCCAACATAGATTAGCGCTATTGTCTTGTTGTCTAGAACGTTGTTTTTGTTAATGTGTTTCATCATTTCTTGGTAAGCTTTCACAACTTCGGGACGTTCCTTTGAGAATACTTCCCATGGATTGGCTTTTTGTTCCATCATTTACTTCCTCGACTGTTACGTCAAGTTCTTAGCGCTTATATATGTTCGCGCGCATCCCTGAAGACAGGGAAAACCATACACCGTCTTACTAGAAAGTTACATCTCAGTTTCCGTCAACAAAAGATACCTGCTCATCGCGCGTATAGGAAAAGAAATGGGGGAATTATGTTGGATCTGGAGAAGTATCTTGGACAGAATAAGATTTGGTATAGGTTCATCCTTAAGCCAGAAACCGTTCATACTGCTGACGCTGCGAGGGTTACTGGAGTAGATCTTTCTAGGCTAACGAAGAATTTGGTGTCAGAAACTGATCAAAATGAATACGTAATGCTGATTGTGCCAGGTGACAGAAAAGTTGATTTGAAGGCAGTTGCAAAAGCGCTTAACGTCTGCAGAGTTCTCTTGGTTCCCTTCGACCAAGCTGAAAATATAAGCGGTTACTCTCCTGGCGGAACACCCTCAATCGGGCATAAGGCCAAGATGAGAACTGTGATTGACAAATCCCTTCTTAAGCATGACACGGTTTATTGCGGAGGAGGATCGCGAGACAAGCTCTTAGAACTCAAAACTGAAGATATATTAAAAATTAACAGTGCGATCGTTGCCGATATCTCAATTTGCTAGATTTCAGATACACAGCAACTGTTTGAATATATAGATGAGAAAACAACACACCAATCGAAGGTGCGCGCACTATTTTCTTCTGTTAAATGCGAAAGTTCCGATGATGATCATGGCGGCATCGAAGCAACATATCACAAGAAGGTCGTAACATAATGGGTATAGTGGCTGCCATACTTCGCCCAAAATGATTGCTCTTAAACCATCAACGCTGTACCGCAGTCGCATGTAACCTGTTCCCAAGATTCGGTCAGACTTGGCTTCAATAATCTTTCCCAATGAAACCTCAAAACTTCCCTCATTTCTCAAACCCTCTTCTATCCTGTCGGAGTAGTCTTCGATTTTAGCCCCAAATGGCTTTTTACTCAAGTAGTTTATGCAGATAAGCCTCCGGTTTGTCATCAGAAGTTGTCCTCTCGCAGCTCTACCCATACCAGGCTTCTCCTTCTCGTAGAAGCCTACATCAGCTTTTCCCATAACATTTTCAGACAAAACTCATCACCACTGGATGGCTCTACAAGATACGAGTCATCTATCTGGTCTTCCCATTGACCGTGACATGATGAAAGCGATGTCAGTGAACCATACGAGTCTTGGATAAGGTGAAACGCTACCCCAGATTGAAATTGGAATTTGCTAGGTCACCCATCCAAAAAGAGCCTTCGAGCCCACAAGATATACTTTTGCTCAACCCAGATATACAATGTGTGCGCTGCTGGTTATGGGGGTTAATGCGCCTCTTGTACTCCCATGATGCTTAATCGTTTGGTGCTTTTAATTCCGCGTGCCACGTTCGCTGGGGCAAAAACCATTGAACCTGCCGCTAGTTCTGCTTGTTTATCGCCTACAGTGAACGTGCCTTGGCCATCCATGACGTAGAAACAAACGTCATAAGGTTCCGGACGAGGAGGAATCTCCTGGCCTTTTTCAAGGCAGACAAGGACTATATTGAACATTTTTGTCTTGCAAATGTCTTTCTTAATTCTTTGAGTCTTTGAGAATTCTCTCAGTTTTGTTAGATCCCACACATCCAATCTCAATATTTCACCTCCCTCATCCAATTGATGGACCGGTCTGCTCCTTCTCAGATGGCCAGCCTACTCCTTGCGTTGGTTCATTATGTGGAAGCGTATGCCCGCGCATAGGAACACCACTGCGTATACGGCTAGGACGGTGATGTTTACAAATGGGCCGAAGAAGGTCTCTCCGCCCAGGGCGTACCTTGCCAGCTCAATGGTGTGAGTTAGGGGAGAGAGCATCGACACAAACTGCATCCAAGTTGGTAGCACTCCAACGGGTGTATAGACGCCGCTGATGAAGAGTAGGGGTATGCGGACGAAGTTGAGCGGCATCATCACCTGTCCAGGAGTCTGACCGGGAATCGAGGCGAACATGATGCCCATGGCCGAGAAAGCGAGAGAGGACAAGGCCATACAAGCAATCAGTGCTCCGATATGAGCTATCTGGGACCCGAAGAAGACCATGCCGACCAAGATGGGGATGACGGAGATTCCGACGCCGTATATGATGCCTGCTAAGGTCTTGCCCGCGAGGATGGCCAACAGAGAGACAGGTGAGGTCAAGAATCTGTCAAAAGTTTGGTTGGCACGTTCGCTGGGGATGACCACGGGGCCTATGGATGAGGATGAGAAGAACAGCGTCTGGGCAATGAGAACGGGAATCAGCGTGGCTACGGGCGTACTTCGTCCGATGCTGAAGGAGAGGAAGAGACTGAAGGGAAACAGTATTCCGAACATGATGGACGGCGGACGCGTGTAGTAGGTACGCATGTCTTTGGTGGTGATGGCCCAAGCCACCCGCACCTCTCTGCCAACGTGACTTGAATGCTTGTTCTTCATCGCCTTCTCCCCTCCTGATCCCGGCTTTGACCTCTTTTCCTTCATGCTTTCTCTGTCTCCTCATCGGCCGTTGTAGGTTTGATACCTGTCAGCTTCACGAACACATCCTCCAAGCTCGGGCCGACGGTGTTTACGGTAATGAGTTTCAGGTCGTTGCTCTGAACGTAGTTCCATGTTGAGGCTAGAACGCTGGACGGGTCATTGGTGAAGAGCCTAAACTTGTCGCCTTGCCTCACCACCTCGCTGACGCTGGGTAGCTCCTCCAAAGCCTTCAGAGTGTCCGGGAGCATGGCTTCAAAGGCAACCTCCACGGACTGGAGGCTTTCAACCATTCTTTTCAGCTTCTCGGGTGTATCGATGGCAGCGATTTTGCCGTGGTTGATGATCGCTATCCGATCGCACATCTGGCTTGCCTCCTCGATGTTATGGGTTGTGAGGAAGATGGTTAGTCCGTCCTCGTTCAGCTTCCTGATGAGGTCTCTGATTATTAGGACGCTCTGGACATCGAGACCCGAGGTGGGCTCGTCGAGGAACAGAACGCTCGACTGGTTCATGAGCGCCATAGCGATGCAGATGCGTCTCTTCATTCCTCTGGAGAAGCCTTGCACTTTTTCATTGCGTCGCTCGTAGAGCCCAAACATCTTCAGAAGCTCCTCGGCGCGGCTCCTCCGAAACGCCTTGGGCATGTCGTACAGCCGTCCAGTGAATATGAGATTGTCCCAAGCGGAGAGCTCGCTGTAAACGTTGCTGATGTCGGGCACGATTCCCATCTGCTCCTTGGCTTCCACGGTTTGACGTTGAATATCGTAGCCCATGATTTTGGCTGTCCCCTCAGTCGGAATGGAGACTCCAGTCAGCATGCGTATCGTGGTCGTCTTACCGGCGCCGTTGGGGCCAAGGAAGCCGAAGATCTCTCCTTTCTTAACCTCAAAATCTATGTGATCAACAGCCACCAGATCTCCGTACTTCTTAGTTAGGTTTGAAGCCACAATTGCGTGCTCTGTTTGCACCTCTACTACCACCTCAATTTCAAATAATTCAAAAAATGGGTTGGAGCGGGTTGAGGCTCAGCGCTTCAGAACCTCAAGCCGCTTGTTCACGGTTTCCAAACGCTTCTCGAGGGCTTCTTTCATCTCTTCCAGAGTCTTAACCTCTTCCTCGATGCTCATCAGAGGAAAGTCCCAGCCCCTGCGATATCCGTGATAACCACCGTGAAACTCTTCGTGACATCCACATCTACACATCTGGTTTCTCACCTCCTTCCCTTGTTTTCATGAAGTTCTTCTTGTAGAAGTTCGTTAGGTCATTCATCATGGCCTTCCTTTTGACTATCGACTCCAGTCCGCTCCTCAGCGCCTCTGTCCCCATCCTAGTGACCTTGTAGACCCTGCGATCTGGGCCAGTAGTTTCAGCGCGTTCCCACGCCGACTCCAACAGCCCTCTATGCTCCATCCGCCTTAGTAGCGTATACATGGAGCCCGTCTCTAGCCTGTGGCATCCACAGCTTTCCTCCTCAAGCGTCTCCATCAGCTGATAACCGTAGCTGGGTTTCTCATAGAGGAGTCTCAAGATCAGAAACTGGATCCATCCTCGCTCTGGGTACTCGTGCCAACAGTGATCTTGTCCGCAGCCGCATCCAGAACCGCACATACATCACACCATTGAATAAGTAACAAAGTAATAGATATAAATGTTATGTAGTTCGACTAAAGCTGACAGAATAAGCGCATGCACATAAAATGTTTCCCATTTTGGAACCTTAGCGATCAATGACTAATACAAAAAGAAATTGTGAGAAGGTTCTGTCAAGTCTTCGGGACGTGAATTTTGACCAAATTTTGTGATTCAAATGTCGAAATCTCTTAGAGAAGTGCAAAAGATTGTCAAAGAGCATTTACTAAGAGAGTTAGACATTATGGAAATGGTATTAAAACTAGACGATAAGGATGCAAAAGTGTTTTTAGTCCAAAACACAAACAGTGAGAATATCAAAGGGTTTATCCGTGGTCCGGAGGGTGGGAGTCGAACCCCACTATAAGTGGAGATATCGCCCGCAGAACTCCGCAATCCCTCTTTTTCCCAAGAGGCATTATCGATTTGCTGAAATGGTAAAGGTTAATCTGCGAGGGTTATTGCATCGAGTATTATACGATATTATATAATATATCTTAAATAAAGCTACTATATTATAATACAAGATATAATATTAAGAAAAGGTTCTGAAGCAGCCAAGAGAGTGAAGCAGAATGGGCCTACTAAAAGACAAAGTTCATCAAAGAATCATTGTAAAGAAGAAGGAATTGGATGAATCGAGACCACTTCCACCAATGATTGTCAGGAAACTGCAGGAGCAAATGCAGATCGAGTACACTTATAATTCGAACGCCTTAGAAGGGAACACTCTGAGCGCCAGAGAGACGCAGCTTGTAATACAGGAGGGCATCACAGTACAAGGAAAGAGCTTGAGGGAGCACCTGGAAGCAAAGAACCACCCGGAAGCGATGATTTTCGTTGAAAACCTCTCCAGAAGAGAGATTGAAGAAAAAGACGTTCTCGAAATTCACAGAATCATCTTCGAAGGAATAGATGATAATGTTGGAACATATCGAAAAGGTCAAGTGAGGATCGCTGGAGCCGACTTCATTCCACCGCCACCCGAGGAGATTAGATCAAGAATAACTGACCTCTTAGATTGGCTTCACGAAAATGTCGAGGAGCTCAGATCAATTGAAATTGCAGCTGTTTTTCATCATAGATTTGAACAAATCCATCCTTTCAGTGAAGGCAATGGCAGGGTAGGAAGATTGCTGATGAACTGCATACTATTGAAACATGGCTATCCATTCGTCGTTGTCTTGAAAGATGACAGAAAGAAATATTATAAAGCGCTCCACGATGGTGATCACGGCAATCTGATGCCAGTCGTAAACTTCACAGCTCGTTGCGTTGAAAGAAGTCTGAATCTGTACCTTACGGCGATCGGAAAGCGAAAACAAGTGTCTATTCTAGAAGCAAGCAAAGACTCTCGGTATGATCAAAAGTATCTCAGCTTATTGGCAACCAAAGGAACGCTTGACGCATATAAAATTGGGAGAAACTACTTCACTACTGTAGAAGCCTTGCGAGAATACACTCAAAATAGCTCACAATCTTCGAAAAAGAAACCTCATGATGAGGAATCAGGGAAGACTTGAATCCTGCTCTAAGTCGAGATGTCTCCTGTAAACCCCCTGAAACCAGTTACATCTCCCGCAAACCCCTATTCTTGATCTTGTATTTTCGATTAACAAGCCTTGATTAGATTACTGAGATCGTGTATCCAGAAGGATACCTTTCACTACGGCAGAAGTAATACCGCTTTTTATGCTATGCACCAAAAGCAGAACAGGCAGAATATTTTCCAATGTTGCTGGTATAAAACACGGTCACTGCTTCATAAGATTGAAGCCATTTCACGGCAGCTTCTGCGTCTATCCACATTCCAAACGCGATTCAACCAATCGAGGTTCTTCCAACGGGGCAAACATCGATGCAGGCTGTACATTCTATGTAACTGTTTGCAGTAGGTCTTGTAATGAGTCTTCTCTCAAGTTCTCTAACATCCTCGGCGACATCTGACGAACGGGGGTTCTCTACAGCATAGGTCATGCAACGGTTGACGCTCAACCTGTATGATCCAAGTGCCTTAGTTGGACAAGCAGCAACGCATCTCTCACAGTTTCCGCACAGATCATCTTTGTACGGTTCGTCTACATCGAGTTCCGCGGTTGTCAGCATGGAAATCAGCCTTATGCGAAACGCCGGCTGCTTTGAGGTCAAAGGTCTGAGTGTGTAAAATGTATCTCGCAAGCTCCACAACCCTCTATGACTGACAGATGTCACCTAAGACTTCTCTTAACCTTGATTTCAGCCCCCATATTTTGGGCATTATGCAAAATGCTTTCTCGCCAAACTCTCTTACTTTAACAACGCCAAACCAAAGACGTTTTGAGATTCATCAGGACGGAGAGACTCAGCAAATACTAGATCGAAACTGATTTAGCTTCACATATCTAGAATGATTGGAAGGTGAAGCATCTTATGGAAGAGTCGTTCAATGAGCGGTTTGCTAGGCAAGTAGTCCGAGACTCAATGAGGGTTTCGGAAGGAGAAAACGTCTACATATCCTCGATCCGAGACGCCCTAGATCTAGCCGAGGCTATGGCATTAGAATGCGATTTGATCGGGGCCAAACCCCTCATCGTAACCTACTCTGACAACTATATGACAAAGGCCTTGGCTGAGCCGGAGGAGAGGTTCGTCGAGGCGACGCCGAAACATCAACTCAAGGCTATAGAAGCAACCGACGTATACATCGGCATAGGCAGACCCGCCCTGTCGAAAGCGCCCCTCCCAAGAATCGGGGCGTGGAGAAAGGCTAGGAAACCCATCGGCGACAAGATGGATGAGCGAAAGACCCGCTGGGTCGGAATATCTTATCCGACAAAAGGCCGGGCTGAGGAGACCGGCGTCTCCATAAGAGAGCAGCGTGACGCGATTCTATCTGCCCTCGACATCGACTACAAGGAACTCGCTGAGAAGGGGCGTGCCATAGTGGACGCCGTATCCGGATCCAAAGAGGTCCATCTGACTTCGCCCCTCGGAACCGACGTGACCTTCCAGATCTCGGGGAGAAAATGGCTCATCGACGACGGCCTGATCAGCCCAGAGGACGTGGCTAGGGGCGATGTAGGCCTGAACCTTCCTTGTGGAGAGGTCTTCGTCTGCCCCATCGAGGAGAGCGCCCAAGGAACCGTCTACTTCGATGTGCCGACAAACTACTTCGGCCACAAGATCAACGGCCTACGCTTAGACTTCAAGGACGGAAGGGTCGTGAAGTACGACGCCAAAGTAGGCAAAGACGGCTTCAAGCAGGTACTCGACTCTGCTACAGGCGATAAGGACAAGATAGGCGAGTTCGCCATAGGACTGAACCCGAAAGCCCGCTTCATAAACGACATACTCGTCGACGAGAAAGTACTAGGCACCGTACACATCGCCATAGGCGACAACAAAGGCCCCGCCTACGGCGGAAAGAACAACAGCAGCATCCACTTCGACCTCATAATGACCAAACCAACCGTCGTCATCGACGACAAAACCATCATGATAAAAGGAAAACTGAGTATAGAAGACAGCGACCAGAAGACTTAGCAACTGACCTATATATAGCCCCCCCTCCCCACCCTCACATACACGCGAGTCGCGCACGGCTCACGTTTTGCCCGATGTCATTCTCATTTTGAAACCCTCTCGACCAAGCTTGAAGTAAGAAGCTAAGACAACAATTTGAACTACACGTGCCTAGAGAACGGCGTACTTCCTATGAACTCGTTCAGAGGCCGAACATGGATCACGGGGTTGTAGCCGTTCTGGGCCAAGGCATCGACGAGGGCTTTCGCCGTCTCTATTCTCGTTAAGACTGGAACCAAAAACTCTATAGCGACCCTCCTAATCGCGAACCCGTCGTCCAGACTATACTCTTTAACGACGGTGGGGGTGTTTATCACGAGGCCGATCTCCCCTCGCGCCAGCGAATCGAGGATGGATTTACCATTCCTACGCTCACTGACCTTTCGAAGGACTCTATCGGTTTCCAGCCCTGACTCACGTAAGGCTTGGGCCGTCCCCCTCGTAGCGAAAATCGGATAACCCATCCCCTGCAGTTTTTCCGCGATCTCGACCGCAGTCTCCTTATCCTCCTCCTTAACGGTCAGAAGAATCGGCTTATCCGGCTTTGGCAGATCCAAGCCGGAGGCCGTCAGAGCCTTAATGTACGCCCCTGCGAAAGCATAGTCGAGGCATGCGACCTCGCCTGTGGAGGTCATCTCCACACCCAGCACTGGATCGGCGCCCTTCAACCTCATGAAAGAGAAGGTCGGCGCCTTAACTGCCACATGCATCGTCTTCGGCCTCTTCAGACAGTTCAACTCACGCAGCGTTTTCCCCAGCATGACCTTCGCCCCAATCCAGATAAGCGGTATCCCCGTTGCCTTACTTGTATACGGGATGCTCCTACTCGCCCGAAGGTTACACTCGATCACATAGATGTCCTCGTCTTTGACGAGGAACTGGATGTTGAAGGGGCCCCTAATGTTCAGCACCCTCGCTATGAGGTTTGTGAATACTTGAATCTTCGAGACGACCTCCGGACTCAGTGTCTGCGGTGGGATCACCATCGTCGCGTCTCCGCTGTGGGTTCCAGCGAACTCGATATGCTCGATGATGGCGCCAATGAGGATGTCGCTTCCGTCACTCACCCCGTCGACCTCAACCTCCTTCGCGTTTTCCATAAATTTGCTGACCACTACAGGGTATTCTGGGGAGACTTTCGTCGCAAGCCTCACATAGTCGATCAACTCTTCCTCATTCTCGGCCACGCGCATAGCTGCCCCGGAGAGAACGTAGGAAGGACGAACTAGGACAGGGTAGCCCATTTTCCGTGCGAACTTCTTCATCTCCTCGATGGAGGTTAAACTGTTCCAGAGAGGCTGAGCGATCCCGATGCCGTCAAGAAGCTTACTGAACTTTGAACGATCCTCAGCCCTATCGATGCTTCTGGCTGAGGTTCCTAGGAGATTGATGCCGAGCTTTGACAAAGGCAAGGCTAAGCTGTTCGGGGTCTGGCCTCCGACGCTCACGACTACGCCAAGCGGCTCCTCCCTTTCGACTATGTCTAGAACCCGCTCAAGCGTGATCTCTTCGAAGTAAAGCTTATCCGACATGTCGTAGTCCGTCGAGACGGTTTCAGGATTGTTGTTAACGACGATGACCTCGTTTATCCCTTCTTCCTTCATAGCCCAGGCGGCGTTCATCGTGCAATAATCGAACTCGACGCTGCTTCCGATCCTGATGCATCCAGCGCCAAGCACGACGGCCTTACTTTTCCCCATCTCAAACTTAACATCGTCCTCGACATCACCGTAAGTGAGATAGCAATAATTCGTCTTTGAGTCCCACTCCGCGGCCATGGTGTCGACGATCTTGAACGAAGGAACCACCCCGAACCTCTTCCTCAGCCCACGAATGTTCAACTCGTCGGTCTTCAAATACTTCGCAATCTGCCTATCGGAAAAACCAAGCCTCTTAGCTTCCCGTATCTCATTGACTAGAATGCCTTCACCTGAGTCTAACGAGAGATTCTTCAGCCTACGCTCCATCTCAACGATACGCATAATCTTGTAGAGGTACCATCTGTCGATTCCCGTCAGGCGATAGATCTCGTCGATGCCCATTCCAAGCCTGATCGCCTTCGCGATCTTGAAGACCCGCTCGTCAGTCGGGTAACGAAGGGCCTCGCGGAGATATTTCATCGACTCAACCTCGTCGTCTCCGTCGTTCCCAACTAAGCCGATTTTCCCGATCTCAAGTCCCCGAATCGCCTTCTGAAGCGCCTCCTCGAAACTCCTCGCGATCGACATGACTTCGCCAACTGACTTCATCATGGGTCCAATGCGTCTATCGACGGGTCCTGGAAACTTTTGAAAGTCCCAACGTGGAAACTTCACGACGACGTAGTCGAGGGCGGGCTCGAAGCAGGCGGTCGTTACCCCAGTAACCTTGTTCTTCAACTCTGGCAGCGTGTAGCCTATCGCCAACTTGGCCGCGACGTAACCGAGGGGGTAGCCCGTGGCCTTTGAAGCCAAGGCGCTCGACCTCGACATTCGCGGGTTGACCTCTATCGCCACGTACCTTTCGCTTTCCGGGTCTA
>Ga0315280_10003485_pt1 | contig 24113 bp, 16 predicted proteins | sample YL17G06_40_MG_FD_203697 | JGI IMG/M metagenome (GOLD analysis project Ga0315280, IMG submission 203697) | Sediment microbial communities from Yellowstone Lake, YNP, Wyoming, USA - YL17G06_40 | ecosystem: Environmental > Aquatic > Freshwater > Lake > Sediment | place: USA: Wyoming | collected... | reverse complement strand
CCAACAACTCCAGCGGCGGCAGGACGTAATCCTTATACTCCTGCGGCTCATAAGAGCTGCTCGGCTTATGTGCCTTTTCCGCTATCAACTTTAGTTCTTTATCCGCAGGGTCCTCCGCTGAAGCCGGAGCCGCCTTTGGCGGGGCAGGTTCGGGCTTCTCCTGCGGCTTGCCCGCCAGACGTGCGGCGGGTTTCTCTACGAACGAAATGGCCTTGTTGAAGCTCGAAAGACCGGCGCCCTGAGCCACTGGCTTCTGGCGGGCACTAAGCTTTTGCCATATCTCGCCGAGGGTTTGTGAATGCTCCTTAGCGGCCTGCCGAAGGTGTGGCACCGCGATGCCAAATATCCTTAAGACCGCTCGGCCAAGTCCACCTAAAACCGCCAAAACCAGGGTATCCGCCAGCAAAAGAAATCCCACAGCCCACATCGCCGAAAGTAATATCGAAGTACCCAGCCAGGCAAAATTGCTCCGCAAAAGCCCCGACGCCCCGACGCCAAGTATCCCACCGGAACCGAATGGAAAATCATAGAACCGATGAGGCCATAAATAATAAAAACTGGTCGAGGCCGCAACCGTCATAAGGGCCAAGCCAATTGCCCTGAAAACCGGCTGCCCCGTCCCCTCTCGACAGACCAGGCTGGCAAATAGAAAACAAGTCGCCGTAATCAGCATCACGAACGCGCCCGGCCCGATGTAATACAATAGATAATACGCGCAGAACGCACCTATCCAGCCGCACCGATTCACCGCCGGGTCATTATGCGGATACACAAACCTGCTCGGCCAATCGCCAATATCGAAAGTAAGACAACTGCACAGAAGAACAAGGCACACCCCTATCCCCAGACAAATCGCTGCCCTGCGGCCCCCCAAACGGCCTTTTCTTTGTTCGGCAACGCCCTTATATGATTTCTTTCGCCTCACGCCCTGACTTCTTATTACGTCCTATAAAAACCTCATATTAACCCGAACCACGAGCCACGAACCACGAACCACGATTCTATATCGGCTGCCCTCCCCCCTTTTCTGCACAATAACCACGCCCTGTCATCCCCGCGCAGGCGGGGAACAAAAATCCAGCTTTTTTGAAAAACCTCCGGACAAATACTCCTGTGTCCTGCTATAATGTTATAGGACTTTTATTGAGAGAATAAAAAATGAACGGAAAAACAAGTCAATTAAAGAATTGCATCGCCATTTCGGCGCTTCTACTGCTGCTGACTGCCGCTACAAACACCACAGCCAGAACTATTTACGTCGATGACGACAATCCTGCCGACTTTAACAACATCCAGGCCGCCATCAACAATACTAACGACGGTGACACAATTATTGTTGCCGAAGGAATCTATTATGAGAATATCAATTTTAAGGGCAGGAATATTGCCTTAAGGAGCACAGACCCGAATGACCCCAACGTAGTCGCCGCGACAATTATTGATGGCATGCAAAATGGATCTGTTGTGACTCTCAATAGTGGTGAAGGTCCTGATTGTGTTTTAAGTGGGTTTACGATTACTTATGGTAATGCTGCAAGAGGGGGTGGAGTATATTGTTGTAGCAATCCCACTATTGCTAACTGCATATTTAGTAATAACTCAGGAGAAGATGGTGGAGGAATGTACAACCATAGAAGTAATCCTGCTTTGACTAACTGCACATTCACTGGCAACTCGGCTAACTATGGCGGCGGGATGTTCAACGACGACGGATGCAGCCCGACCGTGACTAACTGCACATTCAGGGGCAACTCGGCTGAATACGGATACGGCGGTGGGATGTGCAACTACGGCAATAGCCCGATGATAAAGGGCTGCACATTCAGCGGCAACTCGGCTAAATACGGATACGGCGGTGGGATGTGCAACTGGGAGAGAAGCAGCCCGACCGTGACCAACTGCGTCCTCTGGGCTGATGTGCCATCGGAAATATACGTATACGTCTATGCTGGGCAACAGATTGTAACCTACAGCGACATTCAGGGCGGCTGGCCAGGCGAAGGGAACATTGATAAAGACCCCTGCTTTGCCGACCCAAACAACAATGACTATCATTTGAAGTCGCAGGCAGGACGATGGGATGCAAACGAAGGACGATGGACGAAAGACGATATGACGAGTTTGTGCATCGATGCAGGTGACCCGAATAGTCCAATCGGCTTAGAGCCATTTCCGAATGGCGGCATTATCAATATGGGCGCTTATGGCGGCACAACAGAAGCAAGCAAATCATACTTTGGCGAGCCGGTCTGCGAGACGATTGTCGCCGGCGACATAAACGGCGACTGCAAAGTTGATTTCAGAGACTTCGCCCTTATCGCCTTCCACTGGCTTGAAGAACAATAGTGAAATTCAACCTCATTCCTTCTAAATTCGACATTCGTCATTCTGAATTCTGTCTTTTGCCTTCTTCATTCTAAAAATACTTGGCTAATGTGTCTCTTGTAGAGATTTTCCGCCACATTCCTGGCGATTATATCCTCGTATTTGTCAACCGCCTCCAGACACCGCTTCCCCACCCACCTGCCCAGAGTGTTCGGCGGGCAGGTCTCTGCAAATTTGAACATATCCGGCCGTGGGTTTTATATTGACAGTAACAAAGAAAAAGGTAGAGTAATGGTTTTTCAAAACAAGGATTAAACCAACTCTTGAATATTCGCTAATCACATATAAGGGCCTGTTATGTATTCAGACCATATTCGTAATGTGGCGATAATTGCGCATGTTGACCACGGGAAGACGACGCTGCTAGACCGTCTCTTGTACCAGTCTGGGATGTTTCGGCAGGAAGAGCTCGACAAACTGGCCGGCAGTGAGCATGACCTGATTATGGATTCCAATCCGCTGGAGCGGGAACGCGGTATAACCATTCTCAGTAAAAACTGTGCGATTTACTACACGGACCCCAAAGGCGATGAATATAAAATCAATATAATCGACACACCCGGACACGCCGATTTCGGCGGAGAGGTTGAGCGCGTCTTAAGTATGGCCGACGGCGTCCTGCTTTTAGTCGATGCGTTTGAAGGGCCTATGCCGCAGACAAGATTTGTATTGACCAAGGCCCTTGAACACAAGCTCAAACCCATAGTCGTAATCAACAAGATAGACCGCGAAAACAGCAGGCCGCAGGACGTCGTGAACGAGGTGTTTGACCTGCTTGTTCAGCTTGGCGCCGACGATGATGTTCTCAATTTCCCTTTAGTCTATGCATCTGCAAAGCAGGGCTGGGCAACGACCGAGCTTGGCAAGAAGACCGACAATATGCAGGTGATATTCCAGACCATTATAAAAAATGTTCCACCGCCGCAGTTTAATCTTGATGCTCCTTTGCAAATACTGGTTACAAATCAGGAATACTCGGATTACGTCGGACGGATAGCAATAGGCAGGATTTTCGCGGGGCAGATAAGCGAAGGTCAGATAGTTACCGTAATTGACAGGAAAGACCGGCATACACTACAAAAGGTTGCGCAGATTCATCAGTTTCACGGTCTTGGCCGAAAACAGGTTTCAACCGCGCAGGCCGGCGATATATGCGCGATATCCGGGCTTGACCCCATCGAAATCGGCGACACTATCGCCTGTGTGGAAAATCCTTCTATGCTTACAGTTGTCTCCATCGATGAGCCGACGATGACTATGACCTTCAGGGTCAACGACGGGCCTTTCGCTGGCAGTGACGGAAAATACGTTACGAGCAGGCAGATAGGCGAAAGACTCGAAAAGGAGCTCCAGCATAATGTTGCATTAAGGGTGGAACCGGGGCAGACGGCCGACGAATTCAATGTATCGGGCAGAGGGTTGATGCACCTGGGTATCCTGCTGGAGAATATGCGGCGAGAAGGGTATGAGATATGCGTGGGCAAGCCGAACGTAATTCTGAGAACGGTTGATGGCGAGCAACATGAGCCGATAGAATCACTTGTGGTGGACTGCCCCTCGGATTGTCAGAATTCCGTGATGAGTCTTCTGGGCGACCGGCGAAGTGAAGTAATCAAGATAGGCGCAAAAAGCGGGACAAGCGACTTTATCCACATGGAATTTCTTATACCGTCGCGCGGTCTGTTCGGCCTTCACGCCAGAATGATGAACGCAACCCGGGGCAGAGCGATTATGCACCATTCGTTTGAAAGATATGAGCCGATGCGCGGAGCGATACCTCAGCGAAAAGCCGGTGTTATGATAGCGACCACTACCGGACATGTCACGACTTATGCGCTTGGTGCCTTATACAACCGGGGTATCTTTTTCGTCGAGCCGGGCGAAAAAGTATATGAAGGTCAGGTAGCCGGAGAGCACTGCAAGGAAAATGACATACCCGTAAATGTGGTGAAAACCAAGCAGCTTACCAATATTCGGGCGGCGGGCAAAGACAATGCGGCCAGGATAAAACCTGCAAGAAAGATGAGTCTTGAAGCGGCGATGGAGTACATTCAGGAGGACGAGCTTGTTGAGATTTGTCCCAGCTCGATTCGAATCCGTAAACGGCTGTTGAAAGAAGCGGACAGGCGGCGTCTGGCTCGCCAAACCCGTCGGTAATAATTCAAGGGTTAGACAAGCAGAACCGGCTTGATATGCCGTTCGTAGATATTCTCCGTTACGTTCTTTGCGATTATATCTTCATATTTGTCAAGCGCATCTAAATACCGCCGCCCCATCTCCGCTGCAATCTTGTATGCAATATGCAGAAGCTGCCGAAAGTCCGGATTGTAAGCTTGCCCCGCACCAATTGACCTGTCGAGGTCGATTTTTCTATTGGATTTATGAACATCCTTTATCGAGCGACCAATTGGTGCGGGGTGTTGCAGGGTCGCTGCAAACCTCTCCCCATCCCATTTGTCAACATCCTGCACCGCCGGCAACTTCACTCTACCAATACCAATAACCGTCGCGTATGGTTCGCAAAGCTCATCAATTCGCGCCAGTGCCCCGGCATATACGCGCTTTGCAATAATAAGTCCATCGCCGCCGGCCATTGCCAGTCCCGCCAATTCTTCCAGCCAGGTCGTTCCCGACGTCTTGATGTGCAGCCCGGCATCAAACTTTTTCAGTGCCCTATTGATTGCCGGGTAAATCGAAAACTTGTCGCTGCCGGAGTGAATACTCAATTTAAGGTTCTCAGGCAACCCAACCTCTTTCTTTGCAAAAGCAACCGCCGCAAGGTCCTCCTCAAATTGTTTTGCAAACCTTGCAATGGAACCTTCGTAATCCACCCCTTTATTGAATCGCCCCACAAATTTCGGAGCAATCGTCTGGACAGGAATGCCTTCATCTGCAATGACAGCAAGGATAAAAAACAATTCGACCGGCGTCTGCGCCTCACCTGTCTCGTCCATCGAAATCTCTGTTACGAAGTTGGCGGCGCCTTTGGCTGCCTCGATACGACGGTAAATCTCCCCCGCCTGCTTAACCGCCAGAAGAAACTTGCCCGCTATAGCGCGAATTCGTTCCTCAGTAACCTCAAAGGTCGTATCAATTTCTTCAATCGAAAGCCTGCCAATGTATTTGCTGTGCTTTCGTACGAACAATTTCAGTTCGCTTTCGTCTGCCGCCCTATCTATAAAATCAGCGACATCTATCGTGAAAAAGTCGCTGGCTTTGATGAATCGGTCAACGGTGTTTAGCCCGATGTGGTCGGCATCTACAAAGTAAGACACGTCCCACCTGCAGGCCTTCACTGCCTCGTCAGCTTCTTTGCGCGTATCCGCCGGCTTTGTCCCTATGATGTTATGCTCCCTGTGCGACTTGTTCCAAACTGGGGTTATAGTAACTCCCTGCTGTCTTGCCTTAATTATGGCAGCAAGCAGGGCCTTTCCCTGCCGCCCGAACCTGTCACCTGTCCCAAATGAATACTTACCCAGATTCATCCTTCGTCCTCCGTCCCTCTCCCCTACTCATCTAACCGTTTCACCGTCTAATCGTTTGACCGTTTATCTCTTCGTTTTTTACTTTTGCCTTTTCCCTTTTTACCTATTTCCGCATCTACGCCTTCACTATAAGATAGAATGAGTAAATAATCAAAGCCACGCACGCCCACGCCAGCAAAAATCCGATGACTGATATACGTGACGGGACCAGTATTTCAAGACTTGTGCCCGGAAAAATGCTGCGCTTACGAGGCGCCACAGTCCCGGCCGGCAAAGTGCAGGGCACAGACACCTTCTCGCCCGGCCTGACGGGAGTTCGCACCAGCGCATAGAAGTTGTCAAGTTTTTCGCGAGCAACTGGCTTGGTAAACAAACTTACGGTGATTCCGACAACAAGCCCCGCAGCTAAGTAAAAAACCATTTGCCAGGGTAGATATGCTTCGGGCACACCATCACGAACGAAGATGAACCGAAGCGGCTCTGCCACCGAAAGACTGCTCAGCCGGCAAATAAAGAATTGCTGCGTGGTCAGCCACCACACCCCGAACGCCGTCAGTGTAGATGCCCATGCGCTGGCTGCGGTCGTGCGTCTCCAGAAAAGTCCCATCCAGAACGCGATACCCATCATAGACGAAATCTTCCAGAACACCTCAAGGCCTCTGACAACGCTGGGCAGCCAATAGGCAAAAACCGCACCGCCGGCAACCACCGCAACCGATGCGGCGCGAGCAACGAAAAGATAATGCCGCTGGGTCCTATCCGGCAGCACTCGCTTATAGATGTTTTCCGTGAACAGTCCCGCCGAGGCAATCATAAATGAGTCGCAGGAACCCACCGCCGTGGTCAAAAGCGATGCCAGGAACAGGCCCAGCATACCGTAAGATACCCTGGGCAGAAACTCTGCCGCCACCAATCCGAAGATATGGTCCGGATTGATGTCACGCCCGCTAAAATATACAACCGCGGCAAGTCCGGTTAAACACCAGGCTATCGTGCATATCCGCTTAACAAAGTTTCCGCACATCATACCGACCCGGCCTTCCATCTCCGTCTTGCCCGCAGCGCAGTTGCCCATAATGTGCGGCTGCGTCACAATACCTATCAGCGAGGTGAACGCAATTATAGTTATGTAGAAAAATCCTATCTCTTCCGGAGCTACCAGCGATAACATTGCAGGGTCCTTTATCGCTGCACGGATGCCATCTATCCCGCCTACCGCACCTAAAATAAATGGAAGCAACATAAAGGAAAAGATAATGGTAAGACTTCCCTGAATGAAATCTGCAAGAATCACCGCTGACAGGCCCCCGGCCATGCCGTATATCACGATTACTATCATCATCAGCGCAATGGCCGCATTAGCAGGAACAGACCCTGCCGTACTCGCGTGAACAACGGCGCTGGAACCCTTGAGCATCACACCGATATTAACTACAAGGTTCAGCATTCCTACAACAGCAAACAGCATCCCGACACTTGGGCCGAACCTGGCTTCAAAAACATCTCCGGTCGTTATCGCCCGCAAGCGCCTCATCACCGCTGCAATCAGCCAGTAAAATGGAGTCGGAAACAGCCAGCACCACTGATACCATATACCGGACAGACCATTCGTATAGGTCTTTGAAGCCACCCCGACCGCCTGGTCCGCATGCGTGCCGCTCCCGAAGGCGTGCATTACCATCAGCATTTTGCTCGCCTTGCGAGGCATAAAAAAATCAGTCAGGCTTTGTACTCCCTTCGCAACCTTGAACCCGATGAGGGTCATCCCGACAAAATACAAAACCAGTACAACGATATCCGCCACATGCAGCCCAAACATACTATTTCCTTACTTGCACTATTTGCGGTGTCCCACCATAAAGGGCTTGCCCGCCATTTGTGTGGAGGGTTAAAAATAATAAATAGAAAATAATAAATGAAAAATTAAAAAAACCCCGCAGCGCATCCGTTCGCCACGGGGCAATGAAAAACTCAACCTGGTTTCAGTCCGCGAACCTCGCCCGCCTTACGTCTGGCGGGACCCTTTATTCCGTTCAAGGGTCAGCCTTGTGGTGAGCTTGTCGAATCCATTCACTTCCTTACTTCGCCCGAGCGCTCGACAATCTCATCCAGCTTCTTAGTCTGCGTCACGGTCTTTCGCGGTATCTGCACAGTCACGCCGAGCCGGCCTAATTCGCCGGCCACATCCGGCTGTCCGGGGTCAAGCTGAAAACTACGTGTCAAATACTCCTTCGCCCGAATCAAATCCTTCTTGCTCAAATAATAATAGCCGAGCTGTCTGTTAATCTTCGCCGAATTCGGTGCAAGATTCAGCGCCTGTTGATAACAAGTCAACGCATAATCATCGAGCTGCTGTTTTTGAAACGCCAGTCCAAGTTTAAGCAACTCTTCCGATGAGCCGGATGTCTGATAGATATAGATATCGGCGGCGGCCTTCGCTTTGCCCGTATTGCCGCTCTCTTGGAGCACCTTCACCATCGCCGCTTGCGCAGGCCTGTGAACCGGCGCAAAGCTTAAAGCAATGTTATAGTGGTACTCGGCCTTAGACCACAGACCATCGGCCTGATACAATTCACCCAGCTCGTAGTGGGCATCGGGATTTTCAAACTTGCGGTCGAGTTCTTTCAGCAAGCTCGCTTTCCTCACATCAGCTGCTGTTTCCTTCACCTTGTCCGCCCCCAGGGCATTAGGTTTTGTCGCTTTTTGCGACTCGTTGCATCCCTCAGGCAACAGCCAGCAAAGCAAAAAGGCCGGAACCAATAGCATCGCAACCTTGTGGTGAGCTTGCCGACTTGTGGTGAGCTTGCCGACTTGTGGTGAGCTTGCCGAATCCAATCCAATCCATTTTCTAAGACCCAACATTCCTTGCCTCAGATTTTGTCATTCCCGCGAAGGCGGAAATCACTGCTTCCCACTGTGCTGAAATTTGCCAAAGTGGACACGCGCCATAGCCAGCAGTAGGCACATACTTGTGGTGAGCTTGCCGACTCCAATCTATTGTGACAACCTGCAAACATTTTTGCAAGAAAAAAATCCCTACATAGCAAAATAAATTGTATTTTTGCCAGAACTACTGCACTCCCCACAATTTAGTGCTACTCCCCACCTTTCCCTTTTTCCCTCACAAAACTACTGAACTTCACATTCGCTTTTGTAATAAAATACATAGTCTGTATTCTGTTTTCTGTCTCCTGACTTCTTATTTGAGGCAGGTAATTGTCAAAAAACACGGCCCGTTCGTCTGGGAAACTGCGTACAGACTTGTGGTGAGCTTGTCGAATCCATCCTTTAGATATTGATTGTTTTTTGCGGTTAGCACGGGTTTTTTTGTTGGAAAAAAATTGGTGAAATGTCCTTAAAAGTTTGAATCATATTTTTCTTTTTTTGATTATTTCTATTAACCTGGGTAACTCGTTTTTTGGTTTTGCGACTCGTGTAAGTTGGGCAATATAATTAACTCCACCGACAAATTCGAGGCGATTTTTCTTTTCTAATTCTGAGACTAATGCTTGTAAATCTATTTTGAATCTGACAGGGGGCGGAGAATACATTTTTTCATATAAATGGATTATGGCCTCGAATATCATTCTATTTTCAGGTCGATAAAAAGCTTCAGGTCGTTCTCCGACGATTTCAAGGACTTGTGGGATACATTGAGGGTCTAGTAACATCAAGCCGAGGACGCTGCCCTCGAGGCGCAAGAAAAGGTTGTGGCTCTATCCATCGCGACCAATGCCCCCCGGCATACCAGCTCGACCGCTTGCTGTCATCAGAAATGTCCCCGCACGCCTCACAATCTGTCCTGGTCATTCCTATCGACGAAATTAAAACAGAGGACGTCGCCGCAATAACCGAGGACCTTGGTATAATGTGCCGTGTCCTCGACAAAAAGCTCGAATAGGAGGCACGGATTGCAACTCGCCGAACTTTGCTTCCCTTTGTCGGCGATACCGAAACCGAAGGCATCTACCTTGAGGGCTACGGGGCGCTGTTTTTACTCAAGGTAGATATGCCCCTCACCCCTCCTCCCGAAACCGAAAAGGAGGAGCAGCCCAAGAAAGAAGGTGACGCCTTCTGGGAAGAGACCAAAAACGAGCTCCGCCCCTCAAAACAAGACGTTGATTCCACCAAAAGCGTTATCCACTACAGCTTAGACCGCCCCGCCGAAGAATACGACCCCGAAAAAGTTGAGCAGCTAAAAACTACACTTATCAAGTCCTTGAAGCACGCAGCCAACATCCACTGCTTAAGGCCCGATGAGTCAGTAGTCGTCTCTGTCAGAGGTGCGCTAGCCGTCTTTGCTCGAGAATCCGTCGTTGAAGCAACTGAAGGAAGCAATTCAGCCAGAACCCCATCCTCGAGGTCCGCAAACACATCACGCAGAGCTCCGCACCAAAAACTCTTGTCGGTAAAACAGGACTCTGCGACCTCCGCAGTCCTGACCCTTCGCGCCAAAAAATCCGACATCGACCTATTCTCAAAGGGACAGGCAACCTTCGACCAGTTCCGCCAGAAGGTCCGCATTCACACGTATCAAACAAGCGGCCGCAATATGATTTCGGAGCCAAGCCAAAGATGACCAGCAATTCTAATAACAAGGGCGAGCCCCGCCGAAGGCGGGCTTGATCCAGTGCAGGGCTTCGCCCTGCCGGCTCGCCCTTGTTTGTTTCCTTTCCAGCTAACGCTTTTCTACACGGAATGCAGATTACACATCAAGGTTTTGAACTTCGAGGGCATGCTCCTGGATAAAGTTTCGCCGCTCTTCCACATCGTCCCCCATCAATATACTAAACAGTCTATCCGCCTCGCCTGCGTCATCCAGCCGCACGCTCAATAGCGTCCTGCTCTGTGGATTCATTGTCGTCTCCCACAGTTGCTCGGCGTTCATCTCTCCCAGCCCTTTGAATCGTTTTATCTCGATTCCCTTCCCGCCTATCTGCCTGACGGCCGAACAAATCTCGCCCAGCGAAGCAATCTCATATTTGTCCTGCCCATTGACCAGCTCAAACTTCGTCGGCAGCGCCTCGCCGGAAACAGCCCTGTCCGCTTTCAGGAGAAAGTCTTCTAAGTCCAGCCCAAATTGTTTCTTGAGCTTGGCATTTATCTGGTTAATTCGCCCAACCTCATGAAGCTCCTCGGCAACAACCGACTCCTCTTCACCCTTGGCGCGCTCTTTCAACTCATCTACTCGCTTCTCGTAATCATCCAGTTCGTAATAAACATCCTCGCGGCCTTCAGCACAGATACGAAATCGAGGCAGTCCCCCTTTACGCGGACTATAATATTGGCCGACAAACTCCGCAAAGTTAATCCCTCGCCTGGTCAGAACCACACTATTCCGCTCGACATCCGTCAGCAGCTTTATAAGCTCAAAGAGCTCTTTGGTGGTAATCCGCCTTACGTCTGGCGGGTTAATCTGGCGTTTCTCTCCCGCCGGAGGCGGGCAAGTAATTTCGGATTTCGGATTTCGGATTTTTCCGAGGCCGGTCTTCTTGCCCGTCTTGTCGTCTTTTACCCGCCTTACGCCTGGCGGGTTAACCACAAGCTCCGTGCCCTCCAGCCCGCGGCCAATCATCCGTCTGCGCATTTCCCCTTCACTGAGGACATATTCGGATTTCTTCTGGCCCTTGACCGCGACCTCATACAAAGGCGGCTGCGCAATATAAATCTTCCGCTCGATAAATAACTGTGGCATCTGCCTGAAGAAAAACGTCAGCAGCAGCGTCCGAATATGAGCACCATCCACGTCCGCATCTGTCATCAGGATTATCTTGCCGTATCTGCACTTGCTCAAATCGAACTCGTCGGCCCCGATGCCGGTCCCTAAAGCGCCGATAATGGTCCGGATTTCCTCATGCGCCAGCATCTTTTCCAGCCGGGCCTTTTCCACATTGAGAATCTTGCCCTTCAGCGGCAGAATTGCCTGAATGTTCCTGTCTCGCCCCGCCTTTGCCGAGCCGCCGGCCGAGTCGCCCTCTACAATAAATATCTCCGTCTCCATCTTTTCCTTGCTTGCGCAGTCCCACAGCTTGCCGGGGAGATTTCCCGAACTAAGCGCCCCCTTGCGCCTGGTCAGCTCTCTGGCATTCCTGGCAGCTTCCCTGGCTGCGGCTGCCTGAATCGCCTTATTCAAAATCCGCTTCGCCTCCGCAGGATGCTCCTCTAAATAATGACCGAGTTGCTCATTAACGACCGTCTCAACGAAACTGCCCACCTCCGGATTAGTCAGTCGCACCTTCGTCTGTGCCTCAAAATGCGGCTCGGCAACCCTTACCGCCACAACCGCAGTCAATCCCTCCCGAAGGTCATCGCCTACCGGCGACTGACCGTTCTTTAATAGATTGTTGGTCTTGGCATAATAATTCATCGTCCGTGTCAACGCCGTCTTAAAGCCCGAAAGATGCGTGCCACCGTCAATATTGCGTATGTTGTTGGCAAAGACCAGCACATTCTCGGTGTAACCATCGTTATACTGCATTGCTACTTCGCAGCTCATCTTCGACTCAGGGTCTTCCTTGAATAGATAAACAACGTCAGTGTGTATTATTTCTTTGCCCTCGTTAAGATGCCTCACAAAAGCCTTAATGCCCTCCTCGAACCTGAACGACTCCCTCTTATTGACCCTGTCATCGCGTAAGCTAATCTTCAGCCCCGCATTCAAATATGCCAGTTCCCGCACCCGTTGCAGGAGCGTATCATAGTCGAATTCGGTTTCGCCGAAAATTTGCGTGTCCGGCATAAAGGATATCTTCGTTCCCTGTTTGTTGGTCGTCCCTATCTGCACAACCTTTCCACGTCTGACGCCCCTGGCACATTCGAAATGATAGTGCTTTCCATCTCGATATACGTCTGCCTCTAGCCATTCGCTAAGTGCGTTTGTAACGCTGACACCCACGCCGTGCAGTCCGCCGGCTACCTTATAACTGTCACTATCGAACTTACCGCCTGCGTGAAGTTTCGTGAGCACCACTTCCAGTGCGCTTATTTTCGCCTCTTTGTGCTCTTCGACCGGAATGCCCCGCCCATTATCCTCCACCTCGCAACTACCATCCGCATGGATTCTTGCGCTTATCTCGTTACAGAATCCTGCCAGTGTCTCATCGATGGAGTTATCCAGCACCTCGTTGGCAAGATGATGGAGCCCTCCGCTGCCGCGGTCGCCGATGTACATTTCCGGCCGTTTGCGCACCGCCGCTATATCCCCCAGTATCTTTATCTTGCTGGCATCGTATTTCTGGTCTTTCATACAATTTGCCTGTCTGTATATATATGTATATCGGACTTGCCCCGCCACAAACTATAGCCTTCGTAGCCTACAGCCTTCGCAGCCGCTTCGGCATAGCAGGCACTACGGCGTAGCAGGCTGTCGAAATTTTCCCGCCTCCGCATTAGAAAGTTGCGTCAAGCAAGCACAAGCTTGATTTTCTCTATTGGAACACGCGGGCAGTGCTGCCGCAGCTCTTTAAGAAGCCCTGAACTTACTAACTGCAGCTCATACATATATACCGGCGAATCCACCTGCAGCTTGAGCTGGCCGCCGGAAATACCGGCAATTTCACAGTGCTCGGAAAGCCCGACAGGTAATACCTGGCTGCAGAGTTTAGCTACCGATGAGAAATCTGCTTGCCGCTGGGAAACCTGATTATCCATAAGCTCCCTGAGCACCTCACCCAGTCGTGTCGCTTCCCGCCTTCGACAGGCTGGCTGCCTAACAGCGTTGCGCCTGCCTTCAGCAAAATAACTGTGCCTCTCCATTTCGCTTTCCATAGTTTTAAGTTTTGTGCTTTAAGCCTTACGCTGTACTTTAATCGCCTAACCCAGGTTAATCGGCATCAAGACGTACAGCAAATTTGCCCCGCTTTTAATCAAGCCAGGTCTGTCCGCTTGGCCCAGCTCGAGTTCAAACTCCGGCGTTTTAATAACCCGCAGAACATCTATCAAAAATTGCGGATTAAAGCCAATGTCAATTGGCTCGCCCTTGTAATCAATGACCATATCGACCTGCGCATCGCCGGTCTCCGGCGCCCTGCTGGAAAACACCAGCTTATCCCCTCCTATCGACAGCTTAATACCTCTTGATTCCTCGCTGGTCAGTAGCGCCGCCCGCTTAACCGCACTCAACGTCGCCTCGGTTGACAGTGTCAACTTCTTATCGTAGTCAGCAGGGATTATGTCCTCATACTTCGGGAAGTTACCTTCAACAAGATTTGAGCTTATAACGACATCGGCACAACTAATTAGTATCTGGTTTTCGAGCAGCTTCACCGCAACGGTCTCTTTGCCGCTGTCACCAACCTTCTCTAATAGGGACATTGTTTTGGCTGGCACTATTGTGTTTGCCGCACCGCCTGCCTTTAGTCCGCTTTTGGCCGACGGGGCTTGTGCAAGGCTCACCTTGCTGCGAGCTAATCTCCTGCCATCGGTAGCAACCAATAGCAGCTTCTTGTCCTTAACTTCCCACAGCACGCCGTTAATCGCGTAGCGGCTGCTTTCCCTGGCCGTGGCAAACAGGCACTGCTCAATCCCTATCTTAAGATTTCCTAATGCGACCTCCATATCTGCAGCGCCTTCGAAACCCGGCACTGCTGGATACTGTGATGGCTCTTGACCATAGATTGTAAAGTGGCTGTCGGCACCTTTTATGTGACAGGCGCCCTCGGCCGCCTCCAATAAAAGAGTTTCATCGCCGCTTTCACGCACTATAGCGATAAGACGGTCTGCCGGAATGATGGTTTCACCTTCTTCCTCTATCTGTACTTCAGAAACTAAGTGGCTGATGCCGACTTCTAAATCCGTCGCATAGATACGGACCGCTTGCTGTTGGGCCGCGATACGGATGCATCGGAGTATTGGTTTGGGGGTGCGGCTCGGAACTACTAAGGTTACTAACCCCAATGCCTCAGCAAAAGCGGTTCTATTAAAGTTCACTTTCATAACATCCCTCTCTTCTTACAAAGATGTAGGAATCACCTAAAACTTAAAACTAATACACTCAATAAGAAGCCACAGTGTACATCCCCCTCAATAAAATCGCAACCTTTTTCCACTAAAAACTCAGCTTTCTTTTCTATGCTTCCAGCGTGCTGTCGCAATAAGGTTTCTTCTCTGAACTTTTAACAATTTATATTGTTTGTAGGGTGTAGTCTTATATTTTATTAAATAAATAGTATTAGTAGTCTTATTAAGGGTTACATTGTGATATCTTTAATAAGGCTGTTTGTAACTTCTTGCAAGAGATATAGTTATAGATACAACCTTACCAGTGTCCTTTGTGGAAAAGCAGATAAAGAGGAGGTAAGATTATGTGAGGTAGTTAGCACAGAGGGTTCTGGTAAAGAATCAGCATGTTAATTCTCACGGGACTTAACACGTTTATTCACAGGTTATCCACCACGGTTTTAGCGTCTGACTTGCTGTTCCTGCTACATAGGAAAGACTCTCCTTGTGTTGCGAGGCAGGGAACCGGCAAATTTTTTTCCAAAATCTTCTTGACAACTTCGTTTATTAGTCAACAATATACATACGAATATTATATTGATAAACAAGGATGGAACAATGACAAGCAGGGACTGTACAATATCGCTGGAAGAAGAGCTTAGTTTAAGAAAGCCGATACTTCTCCCCCCTCATAAGGCATTGATGAGTATCTACTACACTGCTACTCGCCTGCGAAAGAGAGCAGCGGAATTCCTTCGGCCATTCGGCCTAACGGATGTCCAGTTTAACCTCCTGATGCTCCTGCAGCACCAGAGCAACTCAAATAGCGGCCTGACTCAGGCACAGCTTAGTAGTATGATGCTCGTCAACCGTGCCGATGTTACATCACTTATAGACCGGATGGAAAAGGCAACCCTCGTTGCACGAACCGCAGCACCATCCGATAGAAGATGCAACATCATCAGAATGACCAACCACAGTAAGCAGCTTCTGGCCCAAATCGAGCCGCTTTATGCTAAAGAGGTTAGGAGAATAATGGCCGGACTCAACGATAAGGAGCAGACAAAGATGATGCAGGCCCTCGAAAAAGTCCGGGCGAGCATCGCCATCCCGGGGCCTGCCATCGTCACAAAAGAATAGAAAGGGAGCTAAATAATGGAAGACAAAATTCAACAGAAAATCATCACGTCAGGTGCCGCTAAGCAGTACCAGCCGCTGTATCACCTTGGCGGGTTCTCCTTAGGAATCGATATCGGCTCGACCAGTAGCGACGTTGTTGTGCTTGATGAGGCAGGCAAGGTCATCTTCAGTGATTACAAGCGCACGATGGGAAGACCGTTGGAAACGGTGCGCTCACAACTGCAAGAGGTTTTCAGGCGGATAAATCCACCACAGGTCCCGCTTGTAACGGCAACCGGTAACGCCGGGCGGTTCTTTGCTAAGCTGGTCGATATTCCCTTCATAAATGAGGTTCCCGCTCAGACCGCAGCAATTTACCATTTGTACCCGCACCTGCAGCAGGCAACCATAATAGATATGGGCGGCCAGGACAGCAAACTGATTTTCTTATCTGCCGAGCAGGGCCGTGCCAGAGTCCGGGATTTTACTCTTAATACAGTCTGTGCAGCCGGTACCGGCTCCTTCCTTGACCAGCAGGCACAGCGGCTGGGCATCGCTATCGAGGAGGAGTTTGGTCAGCTTGCTTTGCAGAGTAAAAGCGTGCCGCGAATGGCCGGACGTTGCTCGGTCTTTGCCAAAACCGATATGATTCATCTTCAGCAGCAGGCCACGCCGCTTTGCGATATATTGGCTGGCCTGTGCCTCGCATTGGCCACAAACCTCAAGAGCAACCTCGGCTGTGGAAGAGAATTCATCAAGCCGATTATATTTACAGGCGGCGTCGCAGCCAATAGCGGGGTCGTCAAAGCCATCCAGCAGGTCTTTGAGCTGGCCGCGGGGGAGTTGATTGTGCCGGATATGCACTTCTTTACAGGCGCAATCGGCGCAGTGCTTGTCGCTAAGCAGACGGGCAGCCATAACGGCAGCATTCAACTTGAAAAGCTCGATAGCTATCTGTCGCAAAGAAGTTCCGCTCTTGAGCATGCGCCACGCCGGCAGCCGCTCAAAATTCCCGTCTTACCCCCTCCGGAAAGTCCTGTTTATGAGCATCTGCTGCAGACCGCAACCGAGCCGATAGATGCCTACGTCGGCCTTGACGTCGGTTCACTGAGCACAAAGGTCCTCGTTATGGACAGCCAAAAGCGAATCCTCGCCAAGGTTTATCTGATGACGGCGGGCAGACCTTTGGAGGCCATACGGCAGGGCCTTGATATTGTCGGCAAAAAAGTTGCCGGCAAGGTAAGAATTTTAGGGGCAGCCACCACCGGCTCAGGCAGGTATCTTACCGGCGACTTCATAGGCGCCGACATAGTCATTAACGAAATTACCGCCCAGGCAGCCGGCGCGGCCATAATCAATCCCCGGGTCGATACCATATTCGAGATTGGCGGCCAGGATAGTAAATACATATCGCTGGAAAACGGCGTTGTAGTCGATTTTGAGATGAACCACGCCTGTGCCGCCGGCACCGGCTCCTTCCTCGAAGAGCAGGCGCAGCGGCTGGGCATTAGCATTAACAACGAGTTTGCCGACCTCGCCTTCAAAAGCCAGGCCCCGGTAAAACTCGGCGAGAGATGCACCGTCTTTATGGAGTCGGACCTGCTAAGCTATCTCCAGCAGGGAGCACAGACGGGCGACCTGGTGGCTGGCCTGAGCTACTCCATCGTCGCCAATTATCTTAACCGCGTCGTTGGCCGACGCAGAATCGGAAATAATATCTGCTTCCAGGGCGGAACCGCCTACAACAAGGCGGTCTGGGCCGCCTTTGAGGAAGTCGTCGGAAAGCCGGTCTGTGTCCCAGACCATCACGAAGTCACTGGCGCACTCGGCGCAGCCGCCATCGCAGCAGAATATATGCAAAAAAAAGCTGAGGCGGAAGGCAAAGTCCCCACAAGTGCTTTCAGGGGATTTGAGAATCTCGTCTCGCTTAAATATACCGTCGAATCTTTTACCTGCGAGCACTGCCCCAACCATTGTGAAATAAAAAAGGTGCAACTGCCCGGAGCCGACCCCTTGCACTATGGCTCCCGATGCGACCGATACAACCTCAAGAAAAAACAAAAAAAGACCACCAAGCTCGGCGCATTTGAATATCGCAGACGCACCCTGCTCGAATACGCGGGCCTTGCCGGCAAATCGGACGCCGCAAGGCGACCTAAAACCAGAGTGGGTGTCCCTATGGCCCTGATTTCCTGGCAATATCTGCCGATGTACTCGCGGTTCCTCAAGGCATTGGGCTTCGAGGTTGTCCTGTCAAGCCAGACCGACAAACGGCTGATTCGCATAGGCGTGGAATCTGTCACCTCGCAGCCCTGTTTTCCCGTAAAGGTCGCGTATGGTCATGTCACTGAATTGCTTGAGAAGAAGGTTGACTTCATCTTTCTGCCGAGCGTAGTCTCATCAATGGCCAGCTTCCCCCGGAACAAGTACAATCAGGTTTGTCCCTATGTCCAGTCGTTCGCCCATCAGGTCAGGTCTGCTTTTGCCGCTAAGCTTGGTCAAACGAAAATCATAACTGCCCCCATTCGTCTCGGCGAGGGTAAGTCGCTCATCGTAAAAAGTTTCGTAGCTCTCGGCAAAGAGCTGAATGTCACCTCCTCGCAGGCCCGCAAAGCAGTCAAAGCAGCGCTCGCCGCCCAGGCCGGTTTTGAGAACGCCCTCATAGACAAAGGAAAGGAAATCCTCAGCCGAATCGGTCCTGACCAGAAAGTCTTTGTCCTGATTTCTCGCCCCTATAATGGCTGCGACGATGGTATGAACCTGCAGTTGCCCAAAAAACTCGCCGAGCTCGGAGCCCAGATTATCCCGATGGATATGCTGGACCTGTCTTCAGCCGAACTCACCGACCAGTCGCTGCATGAGAACGTCTATTGGGCCTATGGCCAGAGAATTTTAAGGGCCGCCGAGGTGATAAGAAGAGACACGCGGCTTTTCGGCATCTACCTATCAAATTTCAGTTGCGGCCCGGACTCTTTCATTTCAACATTCTTCAAGGACATAATGGGCCAGAAACCCTGCCTGCAGTTGGAAATAGATGAGCATTCCGCTGATGCCGGCGTGCTTACCCGGTTGGAAGCCTTCCTCGAAAGCTTAAAGAACTATCATCCCGGCTCACAGGAGCGAGTTGCTGCGATAAAAGGACGACCGCTCACCTGCCGCCTCACCAGAGACAGGACCCTGTATATCCCGTATATGGGTGATTCTTCCTATGGATTGGCTGCTTGCTTTAGGGCTCATGGTCAGCCCGCTGAGGTTCTGCCCCTCGCCGACGAAGCTGCCCTTTTGCAGGGCAGGCAATTCACGAATGGCAAGGAGTGTCTGCCCTGTGCCATAACCACAGGCGATATGATAAAGCTGATACGTGCAGAGGGATTTGACCCCACCAGGGCCGCCTTCTTTATGCCCGCGGCCTCCGGCCCCTGCAGGTTCGGAATGTATAATTGCCTGCAGCAGCTCATCCTCAGGTACGCCGGCATAGAGGACACCCCCGTCATTGCCCCTAATCAGGACAGCAGCTTCTACCGCGAATTTATGGAATCTATTAACGGCCCCCGCCGCACAAGTGCTACCGGTTTTATGACAACCGTCTGGATAGCTATAGTCGGAATCGATTTGCTGCACAAAGTAGTCCTCCGCCTCCGCCCCATCGCCAGAGACCCTCACCAGGCCCAGAGGGCTTACGACCGCGCGCTCCACTGGTGGGTGCAGGCGGTTGAAAAACGCTCTAATTTCTCAACGATGCTTCAGCTTATGCAAACTATCGCCGATGAGTTTTCATCGGTGGAGCTCAGCAATCGGCTCCGAAAACCTAAGATAGGAATTGTCGGCGAAATCTATGTCCGCAGCCACCCCTTTGCCAATAGTAACATAGTTGCCCGCTTCGAAGAGCTCGGCGCAATCTGCGACCTTGCCTCGCTTGCAGAGTGGATTTATTACACAAACTTCACACGCCGCCTTATGGCACGCCGTAGAGGCCAGTGGCGAGACCTGTTCACAAACGTAATCCTCAACCGCGTCCAGCACAGCATTGAAAGAAAACTCGCCGCGCCTCTGGAAAAAAACTTCGGCAAATTGGCGGAAGGAAACATAGCGCACGTCATTGAGCTGGCCGAACCCTATCTGCACCATTCGTTCGAGGGCGAGGCAATACTGACTATCGGCAAAACCATCGAGTATTATCACGATGGCTTCTCAGGCGTGGTAAATGTAATGCCCTTCACCTGTATGCCCTCGACCATTGTCAGCGGCATCTCGCCTAACATAAGTGCCCGGTGTGGCGGTATGCCGATTTTGAATTTAAGTTTCGATGGCCAGGAGGATTCGACCCTCACCACACGCCTCGAGGCCTTCGTCGAGCAGGCCCGCCAGCAGCGCCTCCCCGCCGAAGTTCTGATGCACGGTGTCATTGCGAGCCGGCCATAGGTCGGCGCGGCAATCCCATACTTGTCCGCCATTCGTCTGGCAGATTTGGCTCACCGCTTGTCCAGATACCAGCTTGACAGGAAAAGTGTCAAATTGACAGCCCGCCTTTGATGGAGATGGCGTATTTTAGACCCGCCGTTGGCACAATAATCTGGCACGAATTTTGCTATTATTTGATTTCAGGAAAGTGAATTTTAGACGGTGTTTAGCCCGCCTACGGCGGGTTTGGAGATTGAGAAAGGAGGTATTACTATGGCATTGGTTCCTATTCACAGAAGGCACGGAAATGACTTAGCAAAGCTCCGCACGGACATCGACGATTTGTTCGAGGGATTCTTTAAGGGACTGGATGTCCCATTCTGGGGCCGCAGGGCCTGGCCCGCAATTGATGTGGCTGACCAGGATGATGCCGTCATCGTAAGGGCCGAGGTTCCGGGCTGCAAGGCCGAGGATATCGACATCTCCATATATGGCAATACCCTGACCATCAGCGGTGAGAAAAAGGAAGAGAAAGAAGAAAAGGAAAAGGGCTATTACCATATCGAGAGCGCCTATGGCAGCTTCAGACGCGACCTGTCTTTGCCTGCCGAGGTCGATACCGACAAGATTGATGCGGCCTGTAAGAACGGCGTGCTTACGATAACTTTGCCTAAGGCTGAGAAGTCTAAGGCCATCAAGGTCAAGGTCAAAGAATAATTGATAAGTCACTGCCTGTATATTGACATTTTGTGAGGGTTCCCACTTTGATTCGGCTGGACAAAGTGGGAACCTTTTTCTATACACACGCTGGCAGGATAAGGGTAGTTTACTGCATCGCAAAGATTTTGTTGATGCGTTTGGCTAAATCGGTCAGGTATGCCTCGTCGCCGGCATCTAATTCTGCGGTCATATATCCCTCGAAGCCAACCTCATCCAGCGCCCGGCAGACCTCTGGCCAGTTGACGTCACCATCAAGCAGGTTGGTCCACTGGTAACCCTGACGTTTGAAGTCTTTAAGGTCGATTTTTACGATGCGCTTGCCGAGCGTGCGTATCCAGTCCTGGGCGTAACCGTAAATAATCACGTTACCGACATCAAAGTATGCCCGCACCCACCGGCTTTCAAACTCATCCACATACCGGGCAAATTCAAGCGGGCTTAGCAGAAACTTGTTCCAGACGTTCTCGATAGCGATGACCACCTTCATTTCTTCCGCCAATGGCAGCAGCTTACGGATGTGCTCCTGCGAGCGCTTATAGGCATCGGCGTAGCCAACGTTCTCGTTGACAATTGCAGGTACTAACAGCACCGTGCTGGCGCCCATCGCGTTGGCGCATCGTAGTGCGGTTTTCATCCCTTCCAGCCCTTTTTTTGTCACTTCAGGGTTCGGGTCGGAGAAGGGTGCGTGCCAGCCGCCGAAGACAAGACCGTGTATAGGCACCCCGGCCTCCCGCGCAAGCTTGGCCTGCTCCCGAGCGGCATTGAGGTCATTTATGGGTTCGCCGTCGATGCCGTCAAACCCGCATTTTCTGGCTAACTTGAACTTTTCGGCATCAGGGATATTGCCGGGCAGCATCCCAATCTTCAGCGCCTTACGCCATTTTCTGTCCTTTTTCTTTTCTGCCGCTGATATAGACCGGCTTATTAGATTGGTCCCTAAGGTGACTGCAGCGGTATATTTTAGGAAGCTGCGACGGCCAAGCATTTTTCCGCTCATTGTTTTTTTCTCCAATGACACTGGTACTTTTGGCGTATTTCCAATCGACAATCGTAAATCGTAAATCGCAAATCACTTCCGAGCCGTCTCCGTTGGTGTTCTATCTCCATCGTTCTGCACAATATACCAGCTTGCCCGGATAGAATCCAGCCACAAACGGATAAGTTTGCGGTAGCAAATGGGGCGAGAGGGAGGGCTATAAATAGCGATGCATCTGCGGCTTAAATTGCCTCCTTGTCTCTTTCTGGTCTGTAGTCGAGGAGCTCCGCGCAGGCCGAGAATATCTCTCAATTTACATTACCTTTTTGTTTTTTTATCGGCCCGTCCCATAAAAAGATAAAGTTTTTCCACTTTCTTTGCCGAATAGGATAAGAGGGCATTTGACGCGATTTGTTGTATTGAAAGGCATCTTTCCACAGCAAAAAAGAGGTTTTTTAGCTTGTCTTTTAAGGGATACAGGAGATATGAGAACCATAGCGATCGTTAATCAAAAAGGTGGTTGTGGCAAGACAACGGTCTCGATAAATCTGGCAAGCGCTCTTGCTCTGACGGGCCAAAGGGTCTTGTTGGTCGATATGGACTCGCAGTCGCATTGCGCAGTCGGCCTTGCTGTCCCTGAAGAGCAAATCGAGCAAAGCATATACGATGTGTTGATAAGCAGAAGCAGAAACGAGCCTATAAAGCTCACCGAAATACTCTGGCAGATTAGTGATAAATTGGAGCTGGCGCCGGCGAGCATAGACCTGTCCGCGTTTGAGCAGCAAATGGCTGGCATCCCTGAGCGCGAAGGCTGCCTCAAAGAGGTCTTGGACGAGGTAAAGGATCAGTACGATTATGCGATAGTTGATTGTCCTCCCGCCGTGGGCCTTTTGACCTTCAACGCACTTAGGGCAGCCACCGATGTTATCGTCCCTGTCGAGACAGGCTACTTTGCCCTGCACGGCCTCAGCAAGCAGCTCGAGACCCTTAGCATACTCTGCAAGCGGTGCACCCAGCAGATAGATGTCAGGGTCCTTGCCAGTATGTATGACATAAGAACGAAGATGGCCAGAGAGATTTTGGGAGAGCTGCGAAGCCACTTCGGCGACAGAATGTTCAAAACAGTCGTTAATTTCAATACTAAAATCAAGGAAGCCTCAAGTTTTGGCCAGCCTATCAGCGAATATGATTCCACCAGCAAGGGCTACAGAGATTTTCGCACACTGGCCGGGGAAGTCTTGGGTGCGCAGGTCAAACAGCAGCGCCGTGAATATGTGAACTCCTTAGCCAACCAGCTTGAATCGATTAGCGTCACCGCCGATGAGTTGCTGGAGGCCGCAAAGCTCCCTGTAAGAACCTCACCGACTCCGAAGGAAGAGAAGCCTCAGCTCGTTGCTACCGCCGAGAAGCTCTCCGACTATTACGGCGTCAACCAGATGGGCGATGCAGTGGCATTTGTTACACTGTATCCGCGTGCCGAGACCGTCCAGATTGCCGGCGACTTCAATAATTGGCAGCCGACCGCGACTCCACTGGAAAAAGCCGGCACCAGCGGTGTCTGGCAGACAAAAATAAAGCTGCCCGCAGGCAAGTATCGCTATCGCCTCGTCGTTGATGGCCAGTGGCAGCAGGACCCGTATAACGAGCAAACCGAATTGAATCCGTTCGGGGAATATAACTCGGTCGTTGAAGTAAAATAGATAAATCTCTCTCCACAACCCTGCTTCTGGGGCTAAAAAGGCACATCCCCTCTAAAAATACACTTTTTGCTTGACACACAGCGTCCCATAAGATTAGAATTCTTACCACAAAGATTGGATTAAGGAGGTTACCAGCCCTCTCAAGTGTTGCGAGGTGTTGGAGGAGTCGCCAGTATGGACGCTGGCAAAAGACAATGGATTGTTGTAATTCTCGGCCTCACGGTGGGCTTTAGTCTTGTTGCTTCCGCATACCCGGTCCATACTTACGGCGGCGATTTCAATCTGCGGATTCCTGCTGACCCGAATAACACTAACACCACCAAAGGCTGGATGGACGATGCGATTATTGAAATCTCCGACCATTTTTCCATCGCCGACCTTGATGTCTGC
>Ga0315280_10003484_pt1 | contig 24116 bp, 20 predicted proteins | sample YL17G06_40_MG_FD_203697 | JGI IMG/M metagenome (GOLD analysis project Ga0315280, IMG submission 203697) | Sediment microbial communities from Yellowstone Lake, YNP, Wyoming, USA - YL17G06_40 | ecosystem: Environmental > Aquatic > Freshwater > Lake > Sediment | place: USA: Wyoming | collected... | reverse complement strand
GATGCGCATGACCCTTTTGGTCGCCGCGTGCCGCGACCTGGCCAAGGCCGCCGACCAGGCGATGACGGTCGATACGGCGGACGGCGAATCCACCTGGACGCAGAAACGGGACATGCTGCTGCGGATCGGCCAGGAAGTGCTCGGCGGGCTGCCGCTGTTGCTGCCCGGACCTTGGGAGCACGAGGAGCTTTTGCGGCGGATTGGGATCCAGTTCCAGCAGCACCGCTGGCCTCCGGAGGCCCTGGCGAAGGAGAAGGAGGGGGCCGCCAAGAAGGAAGGGCCCAAGCGGCTGGTCGGCCCGGCGGAGAAGTCTCTGGCCGCGGCGTCGCCCTGGATGTCGTTGGGGGTGATTGTCCTGCTCTTGGTCTTGATGGCGGTATTGGGCTGGGTTTTTTACAGGGTGTTCTTCGGCGGCGGCGGCACGACCAAGCCGCGGCCGGGGCGGACGAAGCGTGAAGGGATCGAACGAGAGAAGAAGACGCCCCCGCCCTCTGCGGCCCCGCAAGGCATGATCCGCCCGGCCGTTGGCCCCGGCGACCGCCTGCTGGTCGCCCAAGCGGCCCAGGCGAACCTCACGGAGGCCATCATCCACGGCGTCCCGGGGTTGGGCGTGCGCTGGCGGGAGAGGTGCGTCGGGCAGTGGCCGTTCCAGACGCGGGTGGAAGACTGCCGCCGCATCGCGATTCTCGCGGCGCGGGGGTCTGCTCAGCCGGGCGTCCACCAAAGGGATGGTAGCATCACCGCATGAAACCCGTGGCGATCTTGCTCATCGGCTCTGCGCCCCTGGTGGTCTTGACGGCCTGGGCGCTTGTAGGGCTGGGCACGATCCAGACCGGGGCGCCCTTGGACGCAAATGCCGCGGTGGCTGAGGCGAAATCGCTGGCCGGGCGCAGCCGTGCCCGGGCCAAGGCGGATGGCGAACTCGCCGCGGCCCTGGCCGACGCCGACCTGCTCTCCGCCGGGAGTCTGCCGCGCCTGGAGGCTGCGCCGGCCGAGGGCCCGCTCGGGCAGTTTCGGAAAAGATGGCGGCCATGGACCCAGGCCCGCGCCTTGGTCGAGGAGTTCCTCGCGATCGGCCTGGCGGACGGGGCAAAGGGGGACAGTCCCGGTTTCGCTGCGCGAAACTTGGGACAGTCTCCAAGTCGCGCTGAAGGGGACAGTCCCAGTTTCGCTGCGCGAAACTTGGGACAGTCCCCAAGCCGTTTCCCGGCCGCAGTTCGGAGCGACGCAGCGAGCCTGACGGCGAGTTACAATCAACTGGAGCAACTGAAGGCGAAGATTGCGGCCGCCCAGATTTCAGGCAGCGGGCCATTTCGCGATCTGGTGGACCGGCGGATCGCGGAGTTGGCCGCACGGATCGCCAAACGCCAGCAGGAGGACGAGGCGGCCGCCTTGGCCGCGCAAGCCAGGACTGCCCTCGAGCGGGGGCAAATCGAGCAGGCCCTCACGCTGTGCGGGCAGTGGTTGACCCGCTATGGCGGCGCAGTCGACGCGGCGAGCGTGAAGGCGATCGAATCGTTGCGGCGGCGTGCCGAGTTTCAGCGGGAAAGGGAGCAGGCGTCCGCCCGGCTCAGGGCCGCGGCGACGCCGGCCGACCGCGAGGTTGTCTTGGCGGGTTTCCTCCAGAACTTCCCGGACCGGAACGGCCGGCCGGAGGCGGAGCTTCTCGTCTTGCGGAGTTGCGAGCGGCAACTGGAGAAGCTGCGGGCCCGGGCCGCCGCCGAGGCCCGAGTGCAGGCTGCCCGCGCCGCCGTGGAACAACTGGATGGCGCCCCGCCAGAGGAGTTCGACGCCCGCGTGGCCCGAGCCGCCGGAATCTTCAGGCAGTATCCGGAGCCGCAGGTTAAGGCGTTGGTGGGTGAGCGGGTCCGCCGCTGGCTTTCGGAGGGGCTTCCGCAAAAGCAGCTTCGGGAGCCGCCCCTGCTCCAGGAGGCGGAGACCAAGAGCTGGGGGCTCCTGCGCGGCTACTTCCGAAAAGTGGAGGGGGCCGACGGCCGGGCCGGCTACCAGTATTACGAAGCCTACAAGGACTTTTTGAAGCCCGCGGCTGAGGCCGACACACAACCGGCCGGGGAGTTCTTGAGGCCGCCGGGCCCCTCGGTCTTGCGGGCTGCGGTGGACCAGTACCATGCCGCGCGGCAAAGGTTGTTGGAGCATCCCCAGCGGCGGCGGGGCTGGGTCGAGTTTGAGGCCCTGTGCGAGACGCTCCAGAGGCAACTGGACGAGTACCGCCGCAAGCCGGGGGCCGCTCGGGAGGAAGTCCGTTTTGACCGCGAAGCCGGGTTCGTGCGTAAGCTCGTTTCCGGCCCAGGGTGGCGGGAGTGGGAGAAGGCGTGGGAGGGAGAGGCTCGGGAGTAGGGATTCGGGATTGGGGATTCGGGGCTGGGGACTGAAGATTGGAGTCATGCCGGAGCGAGGAGTGCAAAATGTAAAATGCAAAGTGCAAATTGGCGAACGGTTGCTCATTGTGCATTGTGCATTTTTCATTTTTCATTTTGCACTTTGCACTGGCCTACGGCCGCAGCCAAACGGCGGGCAAGCCCGCCCGCTACGCGACATAGTTTACAGACTGCTGTACTTGATGCGCCTCTGGCGCGCGGAAGTTCCGCCGCAAGACCCTGACCCCCGAACCCTGAACCCCGAACTCTGAACCCTCTTCGGAGGCCCGCATGTCGCGTCCGCCGTATTCGCAGGAAATCAGCCGCCAGACCAAGGCGTGCTTTCTGTTTCTCTTGGACCAGTCGTTTTCCATGGAAGAGCCGCTGGGCAGATCGTCCAACCGCAAGTGCGACGAGCTGGCCACGGCCATCAACGGCTGGCTCCAGAACATGGCGATCCGCGCCAGCGGCGACGAAGGCATTAAGGACTGGATGGACGTGGGAGTCTTCGGCTACCGCACCGATGCCCGCGGCAACATGATCATCGAGCCGGCGCTGCTGGGCCCGCTGGCCGGGAGGCGCCTGGTCTCGATCACCGAGATCGGGGCCAAACCGGCGCGGATCGACACGAAAGTCGAATGGATCCCATCGGAAGACACCGGCGAGATGATCGAGGTGGCTTGCGAGGTGCCGGTCTGGGTGGACCCGGTGGCCGACGGCGGCACCCCCATGTGTAACATGCTCTACATCGCCCACGGGCTGCTCTCCGAATGGATCCGCGAGCACCCGCACAGCTTCCCGCCGATTGTGGTCCACATCAGCGACGGGGAGTCGCAGGACGGCGACCCGACTGTCTATGCCCAGTCGATCAAGGAGCTTTCCACGAGCGACGGCAGCGTGCTCCTGTTGAACTGCCACCTTTCGCGGACGGCGGCCGCTCCGTTCATGTTCCCCGCCAGCCGCGAGAACCTGCCCGACGACTTGGCCAAGGTGCTCTTCGACATGTCGAGCGTGCTTCCGGAGCCGTTCGTGCGCCACGCGGTGCAGGAGGGATATGCCGTGCAGCCGGGCGCCCGGGGAATGGCCTTCAACGCGAACATGGTATGCCTGATTCAATTTCTGGACATGGGGACCCAGGCTGCGCCGGGGCTGCGGTGAAAGCTGTCAGCGATCAGCTTTCAGCTTTCCGGTAGCTGACGGCTGATAGCTGATAGCCGATAGCTGAAAGCGCATGAACTGTTATGCTAAAGCATGACCTAGCCCTCGACTGGCGCGACTTCATGCTCGCCAAGGACCCCGAGTTCCCCGAGCAAAACCAGGATGCCTGGCGCATCGACGTCCAGCGGGGCATCGTGGCCATCGCCGACGGGGTGGCCCTGGGGCTCTTCTGCCGCCAGTGGGCCCGCATCCTCACCGACGCCGCCGTGGAAGACCCGCCCGATCCGCAGGACGCCGCGGACATGGCGGGCTGGCTCGCGCGGCAGCGCGAGACGTGGAGCCGGTCGATCGACGCGTCGAGGCTGGCGTGGTACCAGAAGCCCAAGCTGCGAGAAGGGGCCTTCTCGACGCTCCTGTGGATCCGGATACTCCCGCGGGAGACGAGTCCCGCGGACTCCGCGGCGGAAGTCTGCGGCGGGCGGCTTTGCGGCCATGCCATCGGCGACGGTTGCCTGTTTCTCGTGCGCGACGGCGCCGTGGTCCGCCGCTTCCCCATCGAAAGCGCGGCAGAGTTGGACAACCCGCCTTTGGCGCTCGGCAGCGTGGACCTCGGCCGCGACGGACTGCTCCGGTTCGAGCATCTTGACCAGACCTGCTACCCCGGCGACATGATCGTCCTGTGTACCGACGCCCTGGCCCAGTGGGGCCTGCGCCAAGAGGAATCGGGGCAGCCGCCGCAATGGGAGCACTACTGGAACATGCCCGAGGAGACGTGGCAGGAAGAGATCCTCGCCCTGCGGGCCGATCGGTCAATCCGCCGCGACGACACGACGCTGCTGTTGATGCGGGTGGAAGGGCCCGCGTAGGAGGGCAGACATTCTTGTCTGCCACGGGCAGGAGGGCAGACATTCTTGTCTGCCGCCTCTGCACGTCTCGGACAGGCAGGAATGTCTGTCCTCCTGGGATGTCGATCACAACGGCCAGCGGCGGACGGCGACGTCCAAGGTGAAGATCACTGCCGCGGCGGCAAGGAGGAAATACCCCAGCGGCAGCGTGCGCGGGACGGTCCGGCCATCGGGGGCCAAGAGGCTCGAAGGCGGCGGATCGAACGTGCCCCCGGTGACGTCCGCAATTTGGCGCAGCAGGTCGCGGTTGGCGGGCCGCACGCGGAATTCTTGCGGATACTCGGCCTGGAAGACCCGCGGCGTGGTATCGACCGGGCGCATGGCGAACCGGGCCAGTTGCACCCAGAAGGGTCTGAAGCTCGGCCAAGAAAGCCACGCGGCGGCCCAACGGTCTCCGGCGTCGGAGGTAAAGGCAATGGCCGTGCCCGACCCGAAGCGCCACCGGGCCAAAAGCGGGTCGCCCGCTTCGGAAACCAGTATCGTCTCGCTTGCCGGCTTAGCGACCGTTTCGACGTAGCCCGAGAGCGCCGGTGCGTGCGAGAAATCGAGTCCGGCCAGCAGTGGAACCGCACAGCGCACCCGCACCGGCGTGGCCCCCTCGCGAATCCCCGGGGCGAGGGCGCGCGTCGTGTCCCGCTCGAAGATGGTGGGGATATCGGCGGGATTGTCGCAGGCGTAGAAGTGCCCTTTGCCGATCCGGGCGAGCGTCTCCAGCAGCGGTCGCGACGGCTCCTTGCCGAGGGCCACGGTGGAGAGGGTGATGCCCGAGTCGGCGATCTGGCGGGCCAGCCCCTCGAAGTCCGCCGGGTGAGAAATGCCGTCGGTCAGGACGATGATGTGCTTTCGCTGGGCAGACGCCTCGCGGAGGGCAAGATACGCCTTGTCGATCGCCGGGCCCATGTCGGTCCGCCCGCCGGCGGTCAGTGTCTTGATGTCGCGCAAGACCTGGGCCTTGTCGGTCAGCCGCTGGATCGGGCTCAGCCATTGGCTGGCTTCATCGAAGGCGAGCGCGCCGATCTGATCTTCCGGGGCGAGCGTTTCCACGGCCCGGCGCATCGCCTCCTTGGCCAGCTCGATCGCTCCGCCGGTGCCCATGGACTGGGAGCGATCCACGACGAGGACCAGGGCCACACTGGGCCGCTTAGCCGGTCGGGCGGTGGAAATGACCGGCAGGGCGTGCTCCAAGGGCGTTTTGTGATAGCCCCCTGGGGTAAAGGAGCGATCGCCGCCGATGACGATGAGCCCACCGCTGTCGCGTACGTAGTCGCGGAGCGTTACCATTTGCGCCGGGGTCATGGCCTCGGCGGGCACGTTGGAGAGAATTGTCAGCGCGACGCCCTCCCACTGGGCCGGCGTGGCGGGTATGTCCTTCAGCCCGCGCCGCTCCACCGGAATATGGGCCTCCTGGAGCGCGCTGGCCACCGCGTCGGCGGCTTTCGGCTCGGCGGCCACCAGGAGCACTCGGGCGCGGGGCGTCACCAGCATCGAGCCCACGACCGAATTGTTCTCCGCAAACCGGTCGTGGAAACCGCGGATGGTGGCCGAGACGGTCGTCTTCCCGCTGCCGGCCGCCAGTGCTTTCAGCTCCACGCGGTTTTCCCCTCGGACGACGCGGACCCGTTTCTCGACCGCCGGCTTCGAGGAGCAGATGAGTTCGACCGCCCCTTCATCGTCATGGTCTGAGTGAAGCACGGCCTCCGCGGAAAACGGCTCCGCCTCGCTGGCTTCTCGCGGCAGGCGGATTTCGGTCACGGCGACCTCGGGGTCTGGGTCCAGCGGCACCGTCGAGATCGGAATTCGTTTCTTCGATGCCTCCCGGGCGGCATGGAGCGGATCGCCGACGGTGTGGCTGCCATCGCTAAAGAGCACGACGGTCGGCACAAAGTCGTGAGGCATCAGGCAGCAGGCCGCGTAGATCGTCTGACGGAGGTCTTTCATGCCGGGGCAAAGGCCGCGGGCTGCACCGGGCGCGTCGAAATAAAGGCCCGGCCCGAATTCCGTGTACGCCGCCCGGAACGGGGTTTCGAAGTCCGAATCCACGGCCGCACGCCGATCCGCGGTGACTGCCCACCTGCCGGCAAACGGAAGATGGAGGACCTTGGTTGCGGGGTCTGGGATCGCCTCGTCCAAGTAAGCGCTCATCGCCCGCTTGGCCTGCGGGCCGATGCTTGCGCTGCGATCGATCGCCACCAGGACGAACCGATCGCCGAAAGGATAGATCAGGCGAAGTCCCGCAAGCACCAATACCAAGTCTGCGACGAGCACGCTGCGGACCAAGAGCGAGACCCAGCGGCGTCTCGGGCCGAAGCCCGCCAGGCTGCGGCGGCTGGAGTACCAGAGAAGCGGGACGACCAAAAGGCCCAAGAGCCACGCCGGCCGGCCGAGTTCGAGTTGCCACCCGGGCACATCCATCTCAACAGGTCCACCGCCGATGAAACAGCCACCACTCGATTGCCACGAGCGCGCCCGCCGAGCCGACCAGCCACGCGTTGATGGGCGGCCACTTCGGGGGGATGAGATCGAGGCTCTCGGCGATTGTCCGCAAGTCGTCGAACGCCTTCTCCTCGGCAGCGCTCTCCCAACGGGGCGGCTCTGGCACGCGCGGCCCGGCCATGGCGAGAACCAAGATCGCCAGGACGGTCAACTGGAGCGCCAGCGACACTGGCCCGCGCCAAGGCCGCCATCGAGATCGGCCGTCTTGCGTCTGGATCGCTTGGGTCCAGAGAAAGCCGGTGGCCACAGGGTGGCGCCGCGGCCGGGTCCTCGTCAGGTAAAGGAGCACAATCGGCACCGCCAAGAGGGCCCACCACAACGCCGCCGGATTGGAGAGCTGGATCATCGCAATCGCTCGCAGTCCTGTGGCACAGCCGCCCCCGGCTGTGCGGAGGCTGGCACTTTCAAGGTTGTTTGTATTGGAATCTGCACAGCCGGGGGCGGCTGTGCCACGGGGGCTGGCGGCGGCGCCACGTGGCCGATCCGATGGCGATTGCAGAAAGTCCGGATGGACTGGCAGTACGCCGCGAAGAGTTGACGGTAGCGAATGGACTGGCGCGGGGTGATCGTGGTGGTCCGAGATTCGCCGGTTTCTGGGTCTTGCAACTCGACTTCCCCCAGCATGCGCGGCGAGGCCTCGGCCGCGTCGTAGACGTGCACCAGGTGCGGCCGATAGCCGTGCTCGCACAGGATGCCTAGGCCCCGAAACAGGTCCCCGGGATGAAAAAGATCGCCGACCACCACGACCGGCCCGGGGCGCCCTCCGCGCCGCACCCAGTCGGATGCTGCCCGGGCGAGGTTGGTGCCGCCCGGCCGAGGCGAAAGCCGCTCCAGGAACCGCACAAGGGTCATGACCCGTGACTTTCCGCGAAGGGGCCCTGAGTCGGCCACAATCCCGTCGGCGAACCCAGAGACCGCCACCTGGTCGAGCCGGTCCAACGCCAGGTAGCCGACCGCGGCCGCGATCTGCCGGGCGACGTCGAGTTTCGCGGGCTGTCCCAGCGACATGCTTTGCGAGCAGTCCACGAAGACGTACAGGCGCCCGTCCGGCACCGCGCCGGCCCGCCGTGTGAGCAACTCGTCGTGCCGCGCACAGATCCGCCAGTCCACATGGCGGAAGTCGTCGCCCGGCGAGTAGTCGCGGTGTGTGCCCCAGCACAGCCGAGGGGGGCTGTGCCACAGGGTGGCACGCGATTCAGCCCCGGCCAGCCCGCGCACCACCTGGGCCCAATACTCCAGCCGCTTCAGGAAGGTGTCATCGAGAGAGGCCATGAGCGCCGAGAATGCTGTCGATCAGGGCGTCGGGCGAGACCCGCTCCGCCACGCCCTCAAAGTTGAGGATCACGCGATGCCGAAGTGCGGGGTGGGCTGCCGCGCGGAGGTCTTCCTGCGCCACCTCGTCCCGGCCGGCGAGAATCGCCCGCACCTTTGCCGCCAAGACCATGGCTTGGGCGCCGCGGGGGCTCGCGCCGTGGCGGACGAACCGGCGGACGGGCTCGGGCGCGGAGCCTTCCTCCGGCTGGCTGGCCAGGATCACAGAAACCACCCACTGGCTCAGTTGCCCGGACATGGCGACGCGGCGCACCAGGTCCGCCATCTCCAGGATTCGGCGGCCATCGACGATCTTGCGGGGGCGAATCTGGGGGGGCTCGGTGGTGCGGCTGAGGATTTCCTTCAACTCCTCGGGACTGGGCGGCTTCAGGACCGCCTTGAGGAGAAACCGGTCGATCTGGGCCTCGGCCAGCGGGAAGGTCCCCTCCATTTCCCAGGGGTTCTGCGTGGCGACGACCAGGTACGGCCGCGGCAAGGGAAACGACTCGGTGGAGACCGTGATCGCCTCCTCCTCCATCGCTTCCAGCAGGGCGGACTGCGTTTTCGGGGAGGTGCGGTTGAGCTGATCGGCCAGGACCAGGTTGGCGAACAGGGGGCCCTTCTGAAACTCGAAGGTCCGCCGACCCTGCGGCGATTCCATGATCACGTAGGTGCCGATCACGTCGGCCGGCATCAGGTCGGGCGTACACTGGATGCGGCGGAAGGTGAGGTCCACCACGTCGGGCAAGGTGCGGGCGAGGAGCGTTTTGCCCAAGCCGGGAGGACTCTCCAAGAGCACGTGGCCGCCGACGAGCATCGCGGTGAGCACCGACTCGACGGCCTCCGCCTGGCCGACCACGCGTTTGCCGATCTCCTGGCGAAGGGCCTCGAAATCGGCGCGGAAACGCTCCAACTCTGCTTCCCGCTGGCTGGGATTGGACATGGGGTTGGACATGCGTGTGTTGGCTCCGCAGACGTGCCCGCGCGGGGCAAGCCCCGCCGCTACGCCCCAACTCTCGACTCCGGACTCTCGACTCTGGACTCTGGACTCTCGACTCTCCATGCTGTCTGGCAGTATGTCCGCGACGGTCTTCGCGGTCAATCGGCCCGGTCGTCGCGACCCCCACCGTTGGGTTGTGCCAGTTTTGCACGATTTGGCGATTCCTGGTAGACTGGTAGGCGAGGATATCGTGCGCGGATCCCGGCGCGATTATCCAATTACCGGAAGGGGTCGCGAAACCTCAAGACAAAGGAATAGCGACGTGAAGAGGAATCTGCCGTGGATCGTCGGGGGGGTGCTGTTGTGGGCCGTGCTCGATGCCGCGGCCCAGAGTCCGGACCCGGCAGGCCCGCCGCGGTGGCGTCTGGACAAAGTCTCCACGCTCTCGTACGCTCCCGACGAGAAGCCCGCCAAGGACGCGGCAGAACGCCCGCGGAAGTTCCTTTATCTGCGGGTTCAACTTCCGCCCAACGTTGCCCAGCCGAAGCTCCACAAGTTTTGCGTCACGGACGCCCAGGGGAAGACGGTGGCGGAGGCGTACGGCTTTTACGAGGAGAACTCGCTTTTGGTTTTTGCGGGGGACTGGCGGGACTTGCGGGGCCTGTATCTCGACGGGCTGGAGCAACGCGAGCCGCTTTTCCAGGAGCCGGATCAACCGCCAAAACCTGAGCCGGGAGCCGGGGAGGAACCCCAGGCCAAGAGCCCGCCGTCTCGCACCGGCAAGAAGCCGACGGTGAAGTCCCGCGACAAGGGAAAAGGTGGCGTGTCGGGCGCCGGCGGAGGTGGCAGCGGCGGCGCCGGCGGAGGTGGCAGCGGCTCGGGCGGAGGTGGCAGCGGCTCGGGCGGAGGTGGCAGCGGCTCGGGCGGAGGTGGCAGCGGCGGCGCCGGCGGAGGTGGCGGCGGCTCAGGCGGAGGACGGAGCGGCTCCGGCGGAGGATCCGGATCGGGTGGGCCTGGAGGAGGAGGGATCGCGGGAAGGTCGGGGGCGTCGGGGGCAAGAGGCGGGAACACCATCGTCCCGCCCGTCGTGCCGCCGCCTCGGATGGTCCTCTATCTCTCCTGCGGCGAGGAGACGGGCACGGGCAGGGTTTATGAAGTGGACGAAGCGGGCGTGATCCTGGGGGTGGTCCATCTCCGCAGCGTCGCTACCGGTCTGGCCCTTCACCGGATGCGCGGGCTGGTCGCCGTGACGCCCCGCGACCGCAGCCTCCTGGTGCGAATCGACGACCGCGGGAAGGTCGATCCGATCTTGCGCAAAGACCCGCTTTTGATTCACCCCGTGGACGTCGCCGTTCCCGTCGATTCGGACACGATCGTGGTGGCCGACGACATTCGTCACGTGCTGGCGGGCACGGACGTCTTGGGGACCAAGCCGCGGGTCTACCACAGCTTCAACCTGGCGCCCTCGGAGCGGCACAGCATGTCGGTGGCGGCCACGTTGGACAAGCACCTGCTCTATGGGTCGGACAATCAGCCGGGGGTCTATCGGTACTCGCCAGTGGATTACGCGGCCACGGGGCCGCCGCTGCTGCCGAACCCGGGGGGCGTGGCGGCCGACACCGACTCGCTCAAATGGGCCGCCACGCAGGGGCCAGATGAGATTGTCGTCTTCGCGGGTGAGGAGCTGATGAAGACCCTTCGGCTGCCGTCGGAGGCCGTGCTCTATGGCAACGGCCTGCTCTCGTTCGCCCCCCGGAGCAGCGTCGTCGTGGCCGCGCGGCCTAAAGACGACCCCTTGGGCGAGGTGTGGTTCTATCACTATGAGCCCGCGACGGGCGCCTCTCGCAAGCTTTTTTCCTGGACGCTGGAGCGGCTGGCGGATTTCGTGGTCGGCCCGCCCATGGAGTGGCCGAAATACATCCGGGCGGACGTGAGGCCGAAGTATTAGGGGCAGGGGTCAGGGGTCAGGGATCGGGGGTTCGTGTAAAGCCGCGACCAGTGGTCGCGGGTTTGGCTGCGGTCGTGCGGCCGCGCCCGGATCGAGGCCCGAACGTGAACTGCAGGATTGCGTGGCTCGCTTGGGCGATTGTGGGCATGACCGTGACATCGGCCCGGGGACAGCAGGGGTCGGCGGTCCAGTTGCCGACCTTTTCGTATTTCGGCCTCGGGACGACGGTCAGCGTGCCCGACCGCGGCAGCGCGTACCTGGGCGGGGTGAAACGGGCGGCGTCGGGCGTGCGCGAATCGGGCGTTCCGTTGCTGCCGTCGGCGCCGTTCCGCAACCGTTCCTTCGGCTCCACGACCAGCGCGTCGGGGGCGAGCGTTTCGGTCTACATCCACGACTTCCAGGCGATGGATGAGTACCTGCGGAGCCAACCGCCGGCGGGTCAGGCCCTGGTTTCCCGCGACGGGGCGGCCGAGGCAATTGGCAGCGTCGGGCCGGCTGGGGCCAAGCGCAGCATGCCCGAGCGATCAACCTCTCTGGGGCGCGACGCGCTTCCGCGCGAGCCCCCCGCGGCTTTTTCCCGGCCGCTGGCGCTCAGCCCGACCGAGGTCGCACGGCAGCGGCCCGTGGCGCCGGTCGATCCACAGCAGGAGGCGGAGAAGCTTTACAGCCTCGGCATGGAGGCCCAAGCGCAAGGGAATCTCGGGGCCGCCAAGGTTTTCTATGAAATGGCGTCTCGCCGGGCCACGGGGGAGCTGAAGGACCGGGTCTTGGCCAGACTCCAGGTCGTTAGCCCTGAACGCCAAGTGCCCAGGGTCGCGCGCCCGCCGCGGTGATTCGTCCCGTAGGACGGGTTTCCAACCCGTCCTGCCCTCGGCTGTGCCGCATTCAGCCCGCTTCGCGGTGCGGGCGGCGGGAGCGGCCGCGATCGAGTTGCCAGCGCGGCGAGGGTAGGACGCTCGGACGCGCGGTGGCCAGCGGCCCGACCAGCCCGTCGGGCTGGTCGTCCCAAGCGTGGGCGGCGATCTTGGCGAGGATCCGCTCGGCGAGGGCGACCGCGTCGCGGCCCTGCTCGCCGGAACAGGCGGGGGAAGCACAGCCGGGGGCGGCTGCGCTACACTGGCGGACGCTGTCCAGGAAGTCGTTGAGCTCCAAGAGCAGGGCATCCACCGGCTCGGAGTGTCGCTCTTCGCGGGGAAGGAGGGCCTCGAGCAGCCGCTCTTTCTGCTTTGCGTCCTCCGGCGCGAAGCAGTCCAGGTCGAAGCGGCGATCCAAGAGGGTGCTGTCGGGGCGGACGAGCGTGCTGGAGCGCGCGGCGAAATCGACCGCCGCAAACGCCCGCAGCGTCCACACGTGCATGCGCCGCACCGCCTGGCAACTGACGCGCGAGGCGCTCAAGACGGCGACGCACCCGGAATCGAACTCCAGCCGGGCATTGGCCACGTCCTCGTGCCCGCCCAGCACGGAAAGCCCGAGGGCATCGATCTTGCGGACCCGCGAATGGACCAGCGAGAGCACCAGGTCGAGGTCGTGGATCATCAGGTCCAGGACGACGCCGATGTCGGTCGAGCGGAAGCTGAACGGGCCGGCGCGGAGGGCTTCAATGTACTTCGGATCCGCCAAGTCGGCGCGGAGGGTTTCCAGGGCGGGATTGAACCGCTCGACGTGTCCCACGCGGAGCACCAGTTTTCGGCGGCGGGCGGCCTTCACCAGGTCGTCGGCTTCGGCGGCGGTGGCAGCGAGCGGTTTCTCGACCAAGAGATGAATTCCCCGCTCGAGCAGTTCCAAGGCGATGGGGTGGTGCAAGCGCGTGGGGGCGGCGATGACGGCGGCGTCGATCTGGCCGGCCAGCGATCGATGATCGGGAAACGGCTGCGTCTGGCACTCGGCGGCGACGTGCAAGCGGCGGGCTTCGACGGGATCGACGACGCCGACGAGCCGGACGGCCTCGCTGCGGGCCAGCTTCTCGGCATGGAAGCGGCCCAGATGGCCCACCCCGACGACCGCTGCGCGAATCCTGTTCACGCCGCTCTCCTGCACTCCCGGCCGCGGCCGTGCTTCCCCTGGTGCTGGTTGGCGACGAAGTTCAAGAGGTGATTGACCTCGGGGACGAGTTGGTTGTTGGCGCGAAGGATGTCGCGGGCGTGGTCCAGGCCGACCTTGGCCCGGTAGAGAAGGCGGTGGGCCTCGCCGAGGCACTCGATGACGCGGGCGGAGAAGTTGTTCCGCTTCAGTCCGACGACGTTGATGCAGCGCGGGCGGGCGGGATAGCCCTCCACGAGCATGTAGGGGGGCGCGTCGTGGCGCACGCAGCTCAGGCCGGCGACGAAGCTGTAGGCGCCGATCGTGGCGAAATGGTGTACGGCGACGCCGCCGGAGAGGATTGCGTGGTCGTGGACGTGGACGTGGCCGCCCAGCAGGGTCCCGTTGGTGAGGATAATGTTGTTTCCCAGGCGGCAGTCGTGGGCGGCGTGGCTGCAGGCCATGAGGAAGTTGTGGTCGCCGATGGAGGTGATTCCCTCCTCCTTTTCGGTGCCGCGATTGATGGTGACGCACTCGCGGATGATGTTGTGGTCGCCGATCACCACTTTGGTGTCGCCGCCGCAGTAGCTGACGTCCTGCGGCTCGCCGCCGATCACGGCGTTGGGGTAGACGTGGTTGAACTCGCCGAGGAACGTGTGGCCCATCAGGGTCACGTTGTTTTCCAGGCGCGTCCCGCGGCCGATGCGCACGTGGGGGCCGATGACGCAGAAGGGGCCGATTTCCACTTCATCGTCGATTTCTGCGCGGGGGTCAATCGACACGTTGTCGGCAACGTAGGTAGCCATGGAAGAGGCCAGGGGTCGGGGATCAGGGGTCGGGGGTGAGGGGTAGGGGTTCAGGATTGAGTAACTCGGGATCGTTCACCTCCTGAACCCCGAACCCTGAACCCTCTAGGCACTTTGTCTCCACTGCCGCACGGTTTCCGTTTGGGCCAAAAGCGTCTGCACCAGCCTGGCGTTCAGCCGGTGCCCGCTGCGGTATGCGGTTATGCGCCCGATCAAGTCGCACTCGGCCAAGGCCAGGTCCCCGACCACGTCCAAGAGCTTGTGGCGCACGCACTCGTCTGGGAAGCGCTGCTGGTTGTCGATCAGGCCGTCCCGGCCGAAGACCAAGAGGTCGCGGGCCGTCACCCGCCGGCCGAGCCCCTGGGCCTGGAGCCAGTCGGCCTCGGACTTGAGCATGAACGTGCGGCACGTCGCCAGCTCGCTGCGGAACGACTCGGGGGTCAGAGCGATCTCGAAGGTCTGTCGGCCGATCGGGCTTGCCAGGCCATAGTCGAGATGGTAGCGCAAGACCGGCGTGGCGGAGGCGACGGGGCGGGCTTCGATCCAGCTTTCTTCGTCGCCCAGGCGGACCACGTCGCAGAGGAGACGCCGCGGCCGCAGTGCACCCTGGGGGACGATGCCCGCGGTCTCCAGGGCTGCGACGAAGGGGAGCGCGGAGCCGTCGCAGCCGGGCATTTCCGCCTCGTCCACCCAGGCCTCGCAGTTGTCGATCTGGAGGCCGGCCAGCGCGGCCAGGACGTGCTCGACCATCTCCACTTCGGCCGCTCCGCAGCGGAGGCTGGTGCGGCGGGACGTTTCCAGGCGGTGAGCGACCCGCGCCGCGATCCGCGGATGGCCCTCCAAGTCGCGGCGGACGAAGACGATTCCCGTATCGACCTCTGCGGGCCGGAACTCCAGGGCGACGTCGCGCCCACTCCAAAAGCCGAACCCTGCCACCGTGGCGCAACGGGCGATCGTACGCTGTTTTCGCATCGTGTGCATCGAGAGGCGCGTCATCCGTGACGAAAGGGCAGGGTCCTCCTCCCTGCGGCCGCCGGCAACCTTCCTGGATGGCGCGGCCGCAGCCTGCTGGCGCGGCGAAAGGGCTACTTCGGGAAGCGGTAGTTCGGGTTCGTGGCCCTCTCGCCGCCCGACCGCCGCTTGAGGTTCTCCAGGATGTATCCGGTGATGTCCAGGTTCTTGTGGTACCAGACGACCGGGTTGTTCAGGCCGCGGGCGATGGTATCGGGCTGTTCCACGTCGGTGATCTCGCTGTTGAACTTCAGCACCGCCAGGACGCCGTTGTCCTTGGCGAAGGCCTCGACCTCTTCCTGGATTTGCTGGTAGAGCATGTGGTAGATCTTGGCCTCGGCTTTGAGAAACTCCTTGCGCTGCAAGGTGACGCGGGCGTTGAAGTCGGCCAGCTTGCCTACGACCCGCTTCTCCAGGTCCTCGTATTGCTGGGTACCGGGCTTGAATTCGTTGAGCCCCTCTTGCATTTTCTTGATCGTGGCCTGTTCCTGCTTCATGGCGGCGTCGGCCCGCTGCATGTCGGTCTGGAGATCGTTCATGTATTGCTCGAAGCGGGGGTGTTTCTTCAAGAGGACGCCCACGTCGACCAGATAGATTTCGGCACGGAACCGCGAGCCACTGGGGGCGGCTCCGCTGTCCCGGGGCTGAGCCGCGGCCGTCACGCCCAGAAGGCCCATCGCCAAGAGGATTGCTACCAGAACGGCGAGAACGCGAATCTTGGTCACTTTCAGCACTCCTTGCTGCTTAAGCCGGTCTTCCATGACGCGGCCGACCCCGTCGCGGAGGATGCCGCACCCACGAGAACCGTTTGTGTACCAGAACGGCCCACACGCGAGGCGGTATTCTGCCCGTAAAGGCGGATTTGGTAAATAGCAGAAGTCCGGGATTCGCGGAACGAGCTAACGGTTTGCGGCGGAATGGGTTAGGGCCGACCGCCACGAAATCGGGTTTGACGATTCCGGGAGGGCGAGGCTCCTGCCGAGCCAAGACCCTGGTCGCGATGTACGGGACTTCACCTCCTCATCGCCGCACGCCTTCAATTAAGGCTGGGCTCGAGGTCGAAGCCCCGGGAAAATGGCAGGCTCGACCGGAACGGCGGGGCCGGGGGGAGGTACTGCGGCCGCTCTTTCCCATTGGCCAGCGCCACGACCACGTCGGTGACCATGGCGGCGATCCGCCGCATCCCGGCGAGGTTGAGCTTCTCCCACTGGTCGGAGGGTTTGTGGTAATCCTCGTGCAGGCCGGTGAAGAAGTGCACCACCGGGACCCTGCGGCCGTAGAAAGGCAACTGGTCGCTGGGGCCGAAGCCGGCCGGGCTCTTGGTCAACTGGAAGCCGTACCGCCGGTTCAGCTCATCCAAGAGGTCGCTGAAGCCCGCCGCGGAGCCGGAGCCGCCGATGGTCAGCTTGTCGTTGCGGAGCCGGCCGACCATGTCCAGGTTGACCATGGCCACGGTCTTGTCGATGGGGAACGACGGGTTGTTGACGTAGAACTGGCTGCCCAGCAGGCCCATTTCCTCGCCCGCAAAGGCGACAAATACCACGCGGCGGCCGAGTTTCTCCTTGCGCTGGCCCAGCGTCCGCGCCACCTCGATCATCACCGCCACGCCCGAGGCGTTGTCGTCCGCGCCGTGGCGGATCGACTTGGGGTCGGGGGGCTGAGCCCCGGACCGGCCGAAGCCGAGGTGGTCGTAATGGGCCCCGACGACGATGGACTGGTCGGCCGCCGGCCCTTGGGCCTCGCAGATGGCGACGACGTTCTTCACCTCGACCTGAGTGCGCTCCAGATCGACCTGGCCGACGACCCGCCAGCCGTCCAGGGGGCGGCTTCGCGGGGAAGGACCGGAATCGATCTGCTTTTCCACCGCGGCCAGATCGGTTCCCGCGACGGCCTGGACTACCCGGTTGACGACCGAGCGGCGGCAATAGACCACGGGGAGAGTCCGGCCTGCGTTGTCGCGTCCCGCCCTGTCGAAGGAGAGGACCGGGTCCTGCGAGGTCCGGACCTGGTCACTCCACGAGGCGACCTGGCGGGCGAGATCGTCGATTTTCTTGCGTTGGGATTCGATTTGTTCCAGCGTCAGGTGAGGGCTCTTTTTGGCCTCGGCATCGCCTCGAGCGGGGAAGAGGCTCCGCAAGAGGGCATTGGCCGCGCCGGCGGGAGCCTTCTTGAAGGCGGCGTGCTGTTGAGCCAGCCGGTCCAGGGCGTCCTGCCACCTTCGGTGCGCGTCGGCGACGTTTCGGTAGATGTCGAAAGCGTCGCTGACGAAGACCACGGCCGCCGCCTTGTGGTCCGCGGCATTGGCTACCTTGCGGACGAACGCGGCATGTTGCGAGGGGCTGGTCCCGCCGAAGGTGCTCTTCGGGTCCCCTTGCTGCGGCTGGTGGCGGAGGATCACCACGGCCTTGCCGCCTGCGTCGAGGCCGGTGTAGTCGTCGTAGTGCTCGCTGGGGCCGGTAATGCCGTAGCCGGCAAAGACCAGGGGCAGATCGAACGTCCCGGAGCCGCCAATGGCGAGGGGATTGAAGTCTTCGCCCGGCTTCAGGTCGATACGCTGCGGTTTGGCGGGATCGCTCGACGGTCCGACCAGCGCCAGGCGATTGTTGCCCCCCGGCTTCACCGACATGGTGACCGCGAACTTCTGGTACGGGCTCCCGGCGAACAGGTTGGCCTTCAGCCCGGATTGGGAGAACTGGGTGGCGATGAATTCGGCGGCGCGGTCGAGCCCCTTGGTGCCCACGCCGCGGCCTTCCATTTCGTCGGAGGCCAGCGAGCGGGCCGAATCGGCGAGGCGTTTCTCGATGGCTGCGGCGTCTTCGGCGTGGGCGGCTGCCCACGGAGCGAGGACGATCCACAGGAGGGCAGACACTGCTGTCTGCCACAGGAGGGCAGACATTCTTGTCTGCGGCAGGAGGGCAGACATTCTTGTCTGCCACCAGGCGGCCACGACCCAGCCACGTGGTTTTCTTAAGGCATTCATAGATAGGCGGACTCAAACAATTGCGCAAACTGTGCAGGCTTCCGTGGCCGAGGGGGAATGAGGAAGCCGCGGAAATCGCTCCCCCGATTCTTCCTCACCCGAATACCGGCGTCAAGAACCAATTCGCTTTGACAAGGAAGTCGGGGGACGGTATCTTTCCGCCCCTCGGATTTGAGGGTCAGAGGGCCGGAGGGCGGATTGCCAATTGGCCCTACGGGAAGACAGGCAGGATGCCTGTGGTACGGCGGGATGACAGGCAAGATGCCTGTGGTACAGCGGGATGACAGGCAAGGATGCCTGTCCTACATGACAGGCAGGAATGCCTGTCCTCCTGGCCACGGAGGGCCGCACATTGGTTTCCGAGCACAGCGTGCTGATCGTCGATCGTTCGGAGGAGACGCGGGAGGTCTTGAAGACCGCCCTGGAACGCCGGGGGATGCGGATCTATGCGGCCAGCCGGGCCCGGCGCGGCCTGGAACTCGCCCGTCGCCACCACCCGGACGTCATTGTCCTCGACCTGGACGCGGGCGACTCGACGCCGGAGGAGTTGTGCGCGCCGTTTGCGGAGCCATCCGGGGGGCAAGCCTCGCGATTGATCGTTTTGGGTGGAATGTGCCACCGCCGTCGCAGGCCAGCGGGCGGGGAATTCGTCTCCAAGCCCTATCACTACGCCCCGCTAGTCCGTAGAATCGAAGAACTGCTCCGCTGGACCGGGCAGGTGTACGCCCGGAGCGCCTAGTGGGGGAGCGCGATTTCGGGAGGGCGAGGCTCCTGCCGAGCCGTTTGCCCCACCGTATGGCGTTCCGGTTCTCGGAGTCTCTGCCGTGCCGTCCCTGTTTGTGATTCGCGGCAACGATCAGGGGGCCCGTTTCGAGTTCAAGGAGCCCCCCGTCGGCCTTGGTCGCGACGCCTCGAACGCCGTGCAGTTGCACGATACTGAGGTATCGCGGCACCACGCCGAGCTTCGCCGCGAGGGTAACGAGTACTGGCTGGTCGATCTGGACAGCTCGAACGGGACGTTTGTCAACGGCCAGCGGGTGCGGTCGCACCAGGTCGCCAGCGGGGATCACGTGCAGGTGGGGAGCACGCTGATGCTCTACACCGGCCCCCCTGAAGCGGTGGAAGAGGACTTGGCCGCCAAGATCGACATCTCTTCCCAGGCGGCCACGGAGGATAAGTCCCACATCATCCACTCCGTCACGCAGACGGAGGGGACGCGGCTGTTCGATCTCCAGACCGAATTACCGCAGAACTCGTGGCTTGCCCTGGCCCGGAACAACTTCCAGGCCATGTACCGCGCGGCCCTGGCGGTGAGCCACACGCTGGACATCGACCAGTTGCTCCACCGCATCATGGAGGTGATTTTCGAGTCGGTGGGCCCCGACCGCGGGTGCATCATGGTGCTGGACCAGGAGACCAGGCGACTGGTCCCGAAGGTCCGGCGCACGCGCAAGGCGGTCCGGCGGGCGGACAAGATCACCATCAGCAAGACGATCCTCGATTACGTGATGGAGAAAAACGAGGGCGTGCTGAGCACGGACGCCCGGGACGACCAGCGGTGGAACCCCGCCGCCAGCATCGTGCAGCAAGGGATTCGCGAGGCGATCTGCGTGCCCATGCAGGGGCGCTACGACGTGGTCGGCGTGATCTACGTCGATACGTCGATGTCTCCCCAGGAGGTGATCCGGCAAGGCCGGTCGGCGAAGTTCACCCAGGATCATCTGAAGCTCATGGTGGCCATCGGGCATCAGGCGGCGCTGGCGGTCGAGGACACCCGCTACTACTCGGCCATGGTCCAGGCGGAGCGGCTGGCCGCCATCGGCCAGACGATCGCCACCATCTCGCACCACATCAAGAATATCCTCCAGGGGATCCGCGGCGGCAGCTACCTGATCGAGATGGGGCTCTCGGAGCACGACGAGGCCCTGGTGCGCAAAGGCTGGAACATCGTCGAGAAGAACCAGGGCAAGATCTCCAACCTTGTGATGGACATGCTCACCTTCAGCAAGGAGCGGGAACCGGACCTCGCCCCCGCGGAGATGAACCGCGTGGTGGGCGACGTGATCGAGCTGATGCAGTCGCGGGCGGCGGAGGAGGAGGTGGAACTCCAATGGCATCCGGCCCAGCAGATGCCGACCTTGGTCTTCGACTCGGAAGGGCTCCACCGGGCCGTGCTCAACGTGATCACCAACGCGATCGACGCCGCCGCGGAGAACAGCCAGGCCGGCCGCGTCGAGGCGCGGACCGAGTATGACGCCGACCGCTCCATGGTGCGCGTCGTGGTGCGCGACAATGGGCCGGGAATCGCGCCCGACCAGGTCCAGACCCTTTTCAGCCCGTTCCTCTCGACCAAGAAGAGCCGCGGGACCGGCCTGGGACTGCCGGTGAGCGAGAAGATCCTCAAGGAGCACGGGGGCCGGATCCACGTCGAGAGCACGCCGGGGCAGGGGGCGTGCTTCACACTGGAGTTGCCCGCCGTGCTGGCCGAATCGATGCCGCCCGCCGCGACGGGCCAGCATCCGGCGGGGTCTTCCCCGGTCGCGGCCGGCGGGTAGCAAGGCCAGGGATCAGGGGTCAGGGATCAGGGGCCAGGGATGTGTAAAGCCGCGACCAGTGGTCGCGGATTTGGCTGATTTTGGGACCGACGGACGACATGTCGAAGGAGATTGTTTACGCCAGACAACCGCGGGCAGAGTGAGACGTACAGAATGCAAAGTGCAAAATGAAGAGTGCAAAATGAAGAGTGACCGCGGGTCCGCCATTTTGCACTTTGCATTTTTCACTTTACATTTCTCACTTCGGCATCCATCTTCCGAAAGGCTCACGCAATGCACCGAATGAAACAGTTGCCGCAGAAGCCCCCTAGCCCCTGAACCCTGAACCCTGAACCCAAGGCCCCGGCCCCTACCATGGCAGACAGCGTTTTCAAGAAGATCCAACTCGTCGGCACCTCCACCAAGTCCTTCAGTGACGCGGCGGCCAACGCCGTCGCCAAGGCCGCGCAGTCCGAGAGCAACCTGAGCTGGTTCGAGGTGGTCGAGCAGCGCGGGAGCATCTCGGGCGGGAAGATCCACCAGTACCAGGTGACCGTCAACGTGGGGATCAAGCTGGAGTAGGGCGGTGTGCCACTGCTTCGCAGAAGCAGTGTCTGCGCTCCTGCACGGCAGACAAGAATGTCTGCGCTCCTGCACGGCAGACAAGAATGTCTGCGCTCCTGCACGGCAGACAAGAATGTCTGCCCTCCTGGTCATGCGCGGACGAACGGATTGGTGCGCTTCTCCCGGCCCACGGTGCTCGTGGGACCGTGGCCGCAACAGAGCACGGTGTCGTCCGGCAGGGTGTAGAGCTTCGTCCGGATGCCGGCCGCCAGGGCATCCAAATCGCCGTCCGGGAAATCGGTCCGCCCGATGCTCCCCGCAAAGATCACGTCGCCAACAAACGCCACGATCGGCCTGTGGTCCATGACCAGGTAGACCACGTGTCCGGCGGAGTGCCCAGGGATGGCCCGAACGTGAAGGTCGAGGCCGGCGCCGGAATAGACATCCCCCTCGTCTACGGTCGCGTCGGCGGCCGGGCTGACCAGGGGCACCCCAAAGGCCGCGGAGAGATTGAGCCGGGGGTCGGTCAGTTTGGCTGCCTCGTCGCGCCCGATGACAATCGGGCAGTCCGGCCAGCGGCGCTTCAAGGCGGCGTTTCCGCCGATGTGGTCGCTGTGGCCATGGGTATTGAGGATCGCCGCGGGGCTCAGGCCGGACTCCTCCAGATAGTCGATGATTGGGTCGGGTTCCAGGCCGGGATCGATCACCAGGCAGTCGTTGTTCCCCCTAAGGTGAGCTACGTAGCAGTTCTCCTCGAAGGCGGCCGATACGATGGTGGCAAGCTGAATCTCAGGCTGAGTCACAAAATGCCCTCCCCACGGGGACGCAAGCTGGGTAAACTCAAACGGTTGTCGGAGCGTATTAGTCCAACGGGACCTGAACGGTCAGGCAATCCGGCGGCACAAAACGAAACATTGTAATTCCCGGCACAGAAATCAGCGATAAGCCCCAAAGGACCGTGAGGGCGCGCGAGTCCGTCGGCCCATCTCTCGTTGGCGCTTTGCGCCTTGGGTATAAGGAGTCTCGTTTCCAGGGATGGACTGGGGCACCGGAGGCGTTAGGTTCCGGTGGCGCACGTCCGCATGGCACCCCCCAACAGGAGCGGATTTCATGATGCTGCAAGCGTTTGTTCGTCCTTTGACCGGCTTGGTGGCGTTGGCGTGGATCGCCTTTGAGGTCTGCGTGCTGGATGGGCGTCCGGCATGGGGCCAGACTCCTCCCAAGTCGGGGGTCCAGCCGGCCTACCGCATGGCCGAGCGATCCAACCCCACTCCGGAGAATTCCCGCCCCTTTTTGGCGGCCGCCCAGCCGAATGAGCACCCCTTAATGCCCACCCTCCGCTGGGCGCACGAGGGGCTCAAGAATCTCGAGAAGATCGAAGACTACTCGGCCGTCGTGGTCAAGCAGGAGCGGATCGACGGCAAACTGAACGAGCCGGAGTACATTTTCACCAAGGTCCGCCACCGGCCGTTCAGCGCCTATCTGCGGTTCCTCAAGCCCGACGAGCTCAAAGGGCAGGAAACGATCTACCTCGCCGGGCCCAACGGCGCCAAGGGGAAAATGTGGGGCCACGGCACGGGCGTCAGGAAGATCTTCGGAACGGTCCCGCTCGATCCCACCGGACCCATCGCCATGTCGGGCAACCGCTACCCGATCACCGAGATCGGGATCCTCAACCTGGTGCGGCGGCTGGTCGAAGTGGGGGAAAAGGACATCCAGTACGGCGAGTGCGAAGTGAAGTTCTACCCGGGGGCCAAGATCAACGACCGCGTCTGCACCTGCATCCAAGTGGTTCACCCCACCGCGCGGAGTAATTTCCTCTTCCACGTGGCGCGGATTTTCGTAGACGACGAGCTCAATCTCCCGATCCGTTACGAGGCGTACGACTGGCCGGCCAAGCCCGGCGGGCCGCCGGAACTGACCGAGGAGTACACGTACCTCAACCTGAAGCTCAACAACCACTTCACGGACGCCGATTTCGACATCCGCAATCCGGAATATGGCTTCAAGTCCCAACGCACCGCGCGGCGGGAGCGCTAAGCCCTTGGCCGAACCACGACCTCGTGCTACCTTGGAGGGCGGCACGAGGTCGTTTCGTTTTATGGGACTGCGGTGGTGGCGCGCCATGTGGCGGGTTGTGCGCATCGCTCTGGTCGTTTGTCTCGGCGTGGTGCTCTTGGCCATGATCTTCGAGGATCAACTGATCTTCGCCCCCAGCAAGTTCCCCGAGGGAAACTGGCGCCCCAGCGGCCTGAACCAGGAGGACGCCCGGTTCCAGTCGGCCGATCACACCAAGCTGCACGGCTGGTACATAGCCCACAAGAACCCCCGTGCCTTTGTGGTCTTCTGCCACGGCAACGCGGGCAACATTACCCACCGGGAGCACATCCTCCGCAGTCTGCGCGACGTGGTGGGCGTTTCGGTGCTCATCTTCGACTATCGCGGCTATGGACGGAGCGAAGGAAAGCCCAACGAGGCGGGCATCCTGGCCGACGCCCGGGCGGCCCGCCGCTGGCTTGCCAAGCGGGCCGGCGTGGTGGAAAAACAGATCGTCCTGATGGGCGAGTCGCTGGGGGGAGCGGTAGCGGTGGACCTGGCCGCCGACGGCGGTGCCCGCGGGCTGATCCTGGAGAGCACATTCACCTCGCTGCCGGACGTGGCCGCCTATCATTACCCGTGGCTCCCGGTCCGCTGGTTCCTCCACACGAAGCTCAACGCGGCGCAGTCGATCAAGCGGTACCACGGCCCGCTCTTGCAGACCCATGGAGACCGGGACCGGATCGTCCCTTACCAGATCGGCCGGCGGCTGTTCGAGGCGGCCAACGGGCCCAAGCAGTTCATCACCATCCCCGGCGGCGACCACAACGACCTGCGCGACCGGGCGTACTACGAGAAAGTCCGGGCGTTCGTGGAGGGTTTGCCCTGAGAGAGTCGAGAGTCCAGAGTCGAGAGTCGAGGGTCGAGAGAGGAGGGGCGAGGGTCCCTTCACGCGTTGTGCTGCGGTCTCTCGACCGCGGCATCCGCGTTTCGAGCAACGATCGATGACTTCTTCGGGGGGGGTCGGGAGAC
>Ga0315280_10003483_pt1 | contig 24118 bp, 20 predicted proteins | sample YL17G06_40_MG_FD_203697 | JGI IMG/M metagenome (GOLD analysis project Ga0315280, IMG submission 203697) | Sediment microbial communities from Yellowstone Lake, YNP, Wyoming, USA - YL17G06_40 | ecosystem: Environmental > Aquatic > Freshwater > Lake > Sediment | place: USA: Wyoming | collected... | reverse complement strand
CCCAATGGTCAAACCTATAGCGCACTCCTGGTGAAATTGGAACGAGCGGTGGAGCTGTTAAAGGCACATAGGTGCATTCGTCGTACCATCCCTCGCCTGGAATCGTCACAATACCCAACGGATCAGTACGGACGGTCAAATAGTACTGTTTGACGTAGTGGGCTGTAGCAGTGTGCGGGGCATCCATGTGCACAGTTATCGGATTACCTGGTGCAGTAACTGTATCAACGTCCCAATGGTCAAACCTATAGCGCACTCCTGGTGAAATTGGAACGAGCGGTGGAGCTGTTAAAGGCACATAGGTGCATTCGTCGTACCATCCCTCGCCTGGAATCGTCACAATACCCAACGGATCAGTCTGAACAGTCAGGTAGTACTGTGTTGTATAGTACGCGGTTGCGATGTGAGGTTCATTCATATGTATATCAATTGGGTTAACTCCTATGCCCTGTGATGTCCCATCAACGTCCCAGTAGCTGAACACGTAGCGAACACCGCCTTCACCTGCCTCATCTGGAACGTATTGAGGCGCTGTCAACCTGACCCAAGTGCAATTGTCGTACCACTCTGCACCTGGTATTTGCGGAAGGTGCGAGGGGTCAGTAACCACGTCCAAGTAGAATTGAATCGTCCAGTTGGCCACTGCCGTCTTCGGACCATCCATGGTAATTGGGTCGCTTGTCAGTCCTGTTCCAGATGCGTCGCCAGTCCATCCTGTGAAAACAGCCCGCACCCAGCCAGGGGTAATATCGACTGTTCCAGTGGCTAGTGTTGCGTATGCAGTGTCGTCTTCATTGTACCAGCCTTCTCCTCCTGGCGTGTCATACGGCGAAACCACAGTTAAGTAGTATTGAGTCGTGTAGACCAGCGTGATAGTTGTAGGCCCAGTCATGGAAACGCTGGCAGATGGATCATAGTGGTCAAACATGTACCTTGTGCCAGAAGAACCATAAATGGGGTCTTCAGGGTTGCTAACTGTCACGGTTGTACCGGAGTCGACCCATTCAGTCCACGTTGTCGTCTCCGTAACATCTGTGTAAGTGGTTCCACATTGAGTATATGTAACATCAAATGTTCCGCCAACAGCCCCAGCCGGACTAGCGGTAACAGTAATCTCGTATTGAGTCTTATAGACCAGTGTGATGGTTGTGGGTCCGGTCATGGAGACGCTAGCAGATGGATCGTAGTGGTCAAACTTGTATCTTGTGCCGGAGGAGCCATAAATGGGGTCTTGAGGATTGCTAACTGTCACGGTTGTACCGGAGTCGACCCATTCAGTCCATGTGGTCGTCTCCATGACGTTTGTATACGTAGTTCCACATTGAGTGTATGTGACGAAGAACGTTCCTCCCACAGCCCCAACCGGGCTAGCGGTAACAGTGACTTGGTACTGGGTCTTGAAGTACGCGGTATATGTGGCAGGAGTGTTGGGAACGATGATATTGTGGGTGATGACGCCCCCATCGCTCCAACTTGTCCAAACATATCGTGTGCCAGCGGCACCTGATTGTGGAGAGGTCGTGCCTATAGAGTGCGTCGAACCTATAATCCAGTTGAATCCTTGGGGCGCAGTGTAGGTAACGTTATCCACAATTATGCTGAGACCTGACGGGGAAGTCGCGACCATTATGTTCACTGTGGGGGGAGCAACGCTTATGGTTACTTGTGCAGATGCATCGCCAGATTCGGCGCCTGGCGGATTTTGGTGATAAATTTTTACAGTGATTGTGTATGTGCCGCCACTTGCATAGTTATGATCTGGAGAAGAACTCCAAGTCCCGTTGAAATTATTTCCATATTGGACAAAGTTAACGTTTGAATCTGGATCAACTGTTCCATCGCCCCAGTTGACTTGAACTTGATATTGCCAAAGGTGACCTGGAAAGTTCGTTGAATTTGCGCGGCCTGCTAAGTGAATGGGGTTTATGAGATTTGGTGGGAATGGTGCTGAATATCCGTTTACTGTATCTATGGTTATTGAGAAAGTGGGTTTCGCCTCAGTGAACGTTGTTGACGCAGTGTTGGGTCCGTCTGTCGCGGTTACCGTGTATGTTCCTTCCATCCCGTCTAACTGATACGTGCAGACGAAGCCGCCAACATCATCAGTCACAGCGTAAACCGGATCACTGGTCCCATCTGGCTTTCCCATAATAACAGTAACATCTGCTAAGGGTTGGAATCCCCAGCCAAATATAGTTACAGCTTCTGTTGGGAGATAGTTTTCCTTATCTGTCCAAATCTTTGCCTCTGTTGCGTATGTCCGAGGTACAACAAGTATCATTGAAAGCACTAGCAAAGAGATGACTAGCATACTCAATATTTTCTTCATTTTCCTTTCTCCTCTTTAATTTACGTTGTGTTTCATCGTTCAAAGAAAAAGGAACTTAACACACTTATAATAATAATATAATTAGTATTTAGGCTTTGTGAAATAATTTTCTATGCCACTTAGTCTTCATTCTAGGGACTTTCTTATGGGGCCTAGGGCAAAAAACAACATTGCTAAACTTTTGCTTGTACTCATTGTTTAAGCCAATTTGCTACGGATTGAATTGCTTTTTATGATTAGAAGAAATAAATAGGCGTAGGTTTTCTTTGAAATCTCCGCGTTAATCTTCTATTAGTGTCCTTCTTCATTACTTTATTAACAAAAATTTGTTTTGGCACAACAATCGCTATGGTGCTAGTCGTCTGAGTGTCGTCGCGTGTTAAGTCTACTTCGGACTTTACGCTTTGAATTTATCGGGAAAAATTTGGGGGTTGAGTTATGGGTTTGTTTCTCCGTAGTGAAGTGCTGTTCCGTATAGGTCTGCTATGTCTATTATTCCGTCGTTGTTTACGTCGCATCTCGGGTTCCAGTTTGGGCTGCTTGGGGTTTCTCCGTAATGCAGTGCTATCAGGTATATGTCTGCAATGTCAATTATGCCGTCTTGGTTTACGTCCCACGGTTTTGCTGTCACGTTGAAGACTTGTAGTAGTGTTGAAACTGTGGCTGTTCTCCCGACTGAATCTGTTATTTTGAGGGTTACTGTGTAATTTTCTGGTTGTGTGTAGTTGTGGGTTGTTATCGGGTTCGAGGTGTCAATTATTGTTCCGTCTGAGAAGTTCCAGTTATAATTTGTTATTGGGCTGTAGCCTCCCAGTGTTTTGCTCCATCCTAGTTGCGATTGGGATGCGTTGAATGTTATGGTTTGGTTTATGACGAAATTGGTTGGTGTGTAGGTGAAGTTTGCTGTTGGACCAAATTCGGGATATATTGTTATGGGCTTCGAGGTTGTGCTCCATAGTCCTTCGTTGTCGGTTACGTTTAGTGTTGCTATGTATTGACCTGTGTTTACGTATCGGTGGGTTACTGTTGGGTCTGGTGGGTTTGTGTAGTTTCCTTGTTTGATTATTTTTGGTGTTCCATCTCCAAAGTCCCATTCATATTTTATTATGGTGTCGTTGAATCCTTCTGCTGTTGAGGAGGAGGCGTCGAGAGTTACGGTCATGTTTTCGTATGGTTCGGGTGGCCAGTAGGCGAAGGATGCTTGTGGCGGGTATCCCGCTGATGTTTCGACGTTGAAATTGGTTGCTGTTGTAGATGTTTCGGTGGGGCCTGTTTGGCCTGTTATATATAATGTGTATTGTCCTGGAAGTGGGTCTGGTGGGATTCGCATGGTTGTTGTGAAGACGCCTGGAGTTGTTTGTGGTGGTGGAGGTGGAAGCTCGGGATATTCTATTAGGCCTTGTTGTGTCTTGCTGATGCAGAAGTAAGCTGTTTTTTCTTGGCTTAGGGCCATTCCACCTGCTTTTGGTTCTTTACTATACACGTTGCCGCAAACTAGAATTTTTCCTGTGCATGCCCACGTTTCTATATAGACCGAAAATCTTGGTGACAATGTTTGTTGCGAGTCGAGGGTGCCACTCCAGACTCCTACATGTAAGGGTACCATGTTGGCGTCAAAAACTGTCACTGTTGCGAAAACATTTCTTGCGGTCATCTGCCAATTATAAATTGTTATACCTGCTTGAATTTGCGTGCCTATTTTTGCAGTGTTTATTGGGTTGTTGGTGGCGTCCAATAGAAATAGGTTTGTTATGTTTATTAGCCATGTTTCTTCTGTTGGATTTCCGATCGTTAGGGTTCGGCAGGCGACTCTTGTTCCCCTTGGGTTTTCGGCTTGGACTATAACTACTAGGTCTGTGGCTGGTGTTCCATCTTTGGTTATGTTTCCTTCAATTGTTACCTTTTGTCTTAGTAGATAGGAGTTTTTGTCGGTTTTGGCTGTTATCTGTAGTGCGGGGCTTTGGGTTTCTTGGCTTTTTGTTAATGGTGTCGTGTTGCTTAGAAGGGCTAGGATTGTTAATAATATGATGATAAGGCATGTTAGTTTGGGAATTTTTCGAGAAATACCCATGTTTATTACCTTCATTAAGCTTTTTGAGGTTTGATAACTAATAAGTCTTCTGGAAAATAATTCTACTAGGTCAATGTAGTAATTTGTTATTTTAAACTAAAAAAAGAGGGGTAAGTGAAGTGATTGCTGGTTCTAGTACGAGTACGGCATTATACCGATTTCTGGTAGTGGTACTGGTTCTCCTGTTTGCGGATCTAGTGGCCATCCTAAGCCGTATGTTGGACACCATGGTGCTCCGCCGACGGTTGGGTCCATGTCAAATGCGCTCACGAATATCTTGGCGACACCTGCGAATGCCCACTTCACAACATGTATAGCTACTGTTTCAGTGTATTCTTTCCAGTGACAGAACTCTGCACCTGCAACATATGTTTCAACATATGCATAGCCAAAGTGGGTTTCAAGCTCATCTTGGATTACTACAGCCAATAGTAATGGATAGCGTTGTTGTGCCTTGGACCTGAATTCAATCGTTATCTCCACATCTTCGCAGTGCCAGTAGCAGTACTTGTTTGTTGTGACTTTGGTGATTTCTACTAGGTAGTAGTAGTCGAACCAAAGTGTGTCGTTGACCACTACGCCGCATATGTCCACTGTGACTGTGACCTTGTACTTTCCGAAGAGGTCTTCTGGATTCTCGCATGGCCATGGCATCTGGAATTTAATCCATGCCGTGCCAGTTTCGTTTGTTCTAGCTGCGTATTTTCTTACATACCAAGATCGTCTGGGTACTGGACTTGTCTTGTTCCATCCTTCTTGTTCGTAGGGTCCTTCTATTTCAAAGCCGACATCCTTGGATTGCACTGGCCAGTAGTTGTACGTTACATCTGCAAGCAAATAGACCACTGATTGTGGTATTACTAAGTCCATGTTTCCTTCTGGTCCTTGTCCGCCGTATGGCGCTGGGAATGCGGACGGTGTATCATGTGAATATGGCACTCCGTAGCCTCGGTTTACAGCTCCCCCGTAAACGTCAATCAGTCTTCCTGGCCAATACATAGATATAGTTAATACTTTGACTGTGCCGTTTACTGGAGCAGTGGTTGGTATTTTTTTTCCGTTTACGTCAATGAGCTTTGTCTGTTTGAATTGCAATGAGCAAGTTAAGTTTCTATCACATTGCTGGTCTAATACTTTGTAGGTTATTGTTGCTATTAGTCCGTCTTCCGGTGGGTCTGCTCCTGGCAGTGGAGCTGGCCATTGTCCAGTTCCGTTTGGCAGAATCAGTTCGCCCACTAATACGTGCGGTCCGTACGTACCGTCCGGTAAAAGGATTGCACTGAACCATGTGGGTGGCGGAACGTTTGTCTGGTTGTGGCTTGGTAGGTAGGGTCCCTCTATTACGCTAACAACTTGCAAGAGGGATGGGCAGTAGGTTAGTCTGTACTGTATGCCGATGAGGTACCATGCGAAGTGTAGGTTCTTGATCCAAACTTCAGCCTTAAACGTGTCACCAATGACTGGTTCAGGCCCTAAGACTATCTCGTTTGTTCCTGTGTCTACGAACTTTACTTCGAGATATGGCAATGGCAGTGTCATTAGTGCTAAGACTGTGATTGTTCCATTTAGTGGAGCTCTTGTGCCTATCAGAAGCGTGTGGTCTTTCAGAACAACATCGCTGAACGTTAATGGACTCACGAAGTCTGAGCCTGGGTAGGTGTTTTGAGCAGTGATGTTAAATGTGACCGTTGCGACATGAACGTCGCCTGCTAAAGCCTTGTTTGTTTCAACATAGAAATCGATTACGCCAGGTGTTGTTGTATAATCTGCTGTGGCTGCAACATTCCAATTAGTTATGTCTAACGCTACACTTAAGACTCCTAGGAAGGTGGTGACGAAGCTTAGTTTGAAGCTGGCGTTAACTATGCCCCATGCTCCGCTCAATTCTTTGATGTAAATGTCTTCGGTGAAAGTTGTTCCGACAACGCTCGGGGGGAATGGTCCGTATGTCCTAGATGTTGGTGTCACAGCCATGTAGGGTAGGACTGATGGCATTGACCATTTGATGTTTACTGGAAAGTTATACCAATTGAACGAGCCAGATACATCAGCACCAGCGTCATCTAGCATCTTGCACTTTATCGTAGCGCCAAATCCAAACTCTAATAGTTCGTTGATCTCCAGTCCTTTACCTGGAAGTTTAAGTATTTCAAACTCTATCCATACCAAAGTTCCATTGCTACCTTTATACATCTTCGGGTTAGCAGGTTCACCTATGTCGGGGGCAGCCCAGCTTTCTCCAGGCAGGACGTATTCGTGGTTAGCGTCCCATCCGCCCTTACTAAACGCACGTGTGACCTTCCAACCACCGCAGTTCTTGCGCCATTGGCTGATCGCTTGTCCATAGCTGGGCGATGATGGGTCAGTAACCTTCTCAGTCCAGCCGTATCTAGTAAAGTTCAACGTATCATTTCTATAAACTATTACAGTCTGGAAAGCACCGATCAAGTTTGTTGATACATCCTGCGTGAAGTTTACGAACACTGTTACATTGAATTTGCTTCCGACAGTAACTTCGTCTGTTGTGAAATTGGCGTAGTCCAATCCAGTATGAGGTATGAATGTTTTTTCCATCCAGACGGCATTTCCATTATGAGGCACGTTCGGAGGAGGCCCTGCAAACACTGGAAAAACACCGATGAGCATTAATGCAGTCAGTAGAGTTGCTAACAACTTAGATGTGTATTTCATTCTTCTCCCTTCTCCTTTATTGCGATATTATATTATCTGGAAATAGCTTTTAAACGTTACGGAATTATCTTCTATATCGCATTAGGGTGGGTTCTGAGATTAAATAATGTAAGTGTTGGGCTTACTTCTAAAACCTCGCTTTATAATCAAAATAAAAAGGGGGGGATGATTGGTTATGTGTTTTGGCTTATAAGCTCTTGCCGAATGCCAATGCGATATTGTATATGTCTTCTATGTCAATGATAAGGTCGCCATTGATGTCGCAGTCAGGGTTCCATCTGTCGGTTCCTGGGGTTGAGCCGTAGGCTAAGGCAGCCGTGTAAATGTCTGCGATGTCAACAATGCCGTCGTTGTTAATGTCTTGTTTGAGGACTGTAACTTCGATTGGTCCGCCTGCCGCGACTACCAAGTTGTCGGCAGTACTGTTGTCGTAGGCGTAGCTTGAGACTACTCTTACGACACCGCTGAGTGTGTAGTTACCCGCTGCTAATGTGCTCGCGTCTTTGCCGGCTAAGGTGCTTTCATTCCAGAGGAACACTTCCGTGTGACTTTCGCCTTTATGTAGGCTGACCATTACATCGCACCTCGCTATAATCACGGAGTAGCCTGTTGCGACGTCTGTTCTGTTCAGAGCCATGATCACATAGAACGATGCCACTTCGCCGTCGTCTAATCGGTGAATGGTCATGGTGACTAGTAGGTTTGTCATGAGCCAACCTTTCGGTGTGACTTTCAGTTTTCTGCCTCCAACGGGGCTGATGCTACCGACCGCTGATACATCCACTGGCTTCGCTGGTATTTCAACTGTCTTGAAGAGGTCGTAGAAGAAGAGTCCCGGATAGAGCTCGTTGTAGTACCATCCTCTAACCCAGTCTCTTTGCCATCTGCGTCCAACCGCCTGGATAAGCGGCAGGCCTGGGTTGTCACGCCAGTAGATGTACTGCAGCTCCTGATACATTAGAATGCTCTTAGCCGGATCGGGTTCGATTATTGCGCCGTCAATTAGATCGTCGACGTGTGTGTCGCTGTACCCTTGGTAGTATGAGAAGTCACCGTAGGTGTGCATGTAGGGTCTTGCAAAGTTGTCTGGGTGGGCGAAGTCGGCAAGCCAGCCTACGAAGAACATTGGCATGTACATGTATTCTTCATAGTCTAGGAACACAGGCCAGTCTAAGCCTACAACGTGGACCACGAAAGGCGATTTGCCAAGTCTTAGCGCGTTGAGACTTTGAATTGCGTCCCTCATCATTTCACATGCAATCTTTCTCTGGTCGTTTCCAAGGTTGTAGCATATGGTTACTTCGAAGCCTACATCCCAAACGTTTGCAAGTGTAAATTCTGTTTGAACCGCGGTTAGGTCTAGGCTGTGAGGCACCAAGCTTGTGTTCTTGGCAGCGGCTGGCTCTAGTCCCTCAACCCACCATGATGCTGGCTGTATTGCTTCACCCCACCATGCGTCCCTAAGATACGTCGTGAAGTTAAGCGTGCGTACAAAGGCTCTTCTAATGTGTACGTCGTTGAAGAAGTCAAGATTAGTAACGCCGCCTATCTTGGGCGGGTATGGAGTCGTTGGGTCAAGGTGAAAGACAAAAGAAGCCACGTCGTTCGAGAGTGCTGGAGCATCATAGTACAGGTAGATTCCAGCGAGTGCTGTATGCCCTGTCGGGTCTGACCCTTCTAGCAGATCCCACATGTTTGCTCTTGGAACAGCTACGCTGTCAGTGTCTCCTGCGAGGAACATCATTTTCCTCGTAGACCACTCTGCACATCCTTGAACAACTATGTGCCGTATGCTGTGCTTGTCAGTTCCTATGGGGTTCCATCCGCCGCGGTATCCTGGATCCCATGCGTCTGCAGTCCATTTAAGGATCGTCTTGTCCCAATCTACCTTATTACCATAAGTGCTGCCAACTAAGCGGGAGCAGTATGGACCTGTACCGCACATGGCTGGCACATCATGATCGCCGGCGGTGTACTTTGAGCCGAGGGTAGCATTAACGTAGTAGTAGCTGTCGAGTGGCGAGTAAGAGTTGCTTGGCTTCTGGCGGTATCTTGTAGACCAGCCTGGAGTGAAGAGTCCGTCCCAGCATCCATGCTCAATGCAGAAGTCCTTGTTAACTATGCAGCCCCAAGTTTGGGCGAAAATCTGATACAGTGCTACGTCTGGCCAGCGCTTGTTAGCTAGCATATTGAATTTGATGTGGGTGAGGTCAACGACTTGTATGGCAGTCTCTATCAGAGTCTTAGCCAATTCTTCCCCCTTGGTAAGGTTACCTGGAGCGTTTACAGGCTCAAGTGTATTCGTAGCTGTGTTTCCATCAATTTCATTATAGAACATGTGCCCAGTGAATGGAAGGCCTATCATCCATGAGGGCGCACCGATCTGGTCTATGACGAGCATCCGTTTGAACGTGTACTCAACGTCTGTCACGCGCACTTTTTGGTTGTACACCGTGCCAAGGTGATCCTTCCATGGTTGCCAATCAATAGCTGTATTTATTTCGAATGTCCATGACGTTATATTGGTAGTTACATTAGTGTATATTACAGGCATTGCTGTTGCAAGCACAGGTCCAAACTGGCTTAAGTTTGACATGCCAATAGATGGTACACTTGCGGTGTAGTTAGGCATAACTACCTTGCTCGTAAAGAAGATCAAAGGCTCATAAACGTTCATTATAAACTCGCCGCTGGCGGTGTCGTAGGCACGTGCAGGGTCAACTCTCCTCGGCTGACCAATCGTACCAACCCAGTATGTGTCCGTTTTAATCTCTGGCTGCATTGCGAAAGCTGGCACCGCGAAAGAACTTGTCAACAATAGACAACCAATAGCCATTATCATCAATAGATTCTTGTTTTTCATAATTATTCCTTCTTTCCTATTCTCCTTTTTACTGCAAGGAAAACATAGTTAAGGCTAATATTTAATTGTTATGGAACAATCTTCCAGTCACAATTTTAGCTTAACTCAGAAGAATAAAATGTATCCCATTAATGAAAAAACCCAAACATTCCAAATAACCATTCTAAACAACAAAAATCAACATCAACCAAACATTCCAAAAACCACAGAAATCACAATCATAACAACTCCAATGAGCATCAAAGCCATCTCACGCAAGCTCGGTTTAAAAGAGAAAAACGCAGCAACCGCTCCTACCAACAAGATTACAGCACCCTCCAAAAACGCAAGGTCTGAAGCAACCCTAGCACTTGACTTCTGAGAAAAAAACCCAACGTCATGAAACAGACTAGACAATACCCCTATAAAAACATCTATTACCAAAAGAATAACAGAGATTAAAAGAACCCTCTTAAAAATAACAGACTTGATCAAGCAAACGCTTCCAACTGGTTAATAACAAAAAATTCAGCTAAACAAATGACACGCAACAATATGCCCGTTTCCAACATCAACAAACTCAGGCTCTTTACTCTGACATACCGCAGTAGCACTCTCACATCGAGGATGAAATCTACAACCACTTGGCGGGTTAACCGGACTAGGAACCTCACCCACAAGTATGACACGCTTCCTCTTCAAAGTCGGATCCGGTACAGGAATTGCAGAAAACAGAGCAACAGAATAGGGATGAAGTGGCCTTTTATAAAGTTCCGGTGTAGGTGCAAGCTCCACTATTTTTCCTAGGTACATGACTGCAACCCTGTCAGCTATACATTCAACAACACTCAAGTCATGACTAATGTACATGTAGGTTAAATCAAAGTCTTTGCGCAGTTCCTGAAAGAGGTTAAGAAGTTGAGCGCGCACAGACACGTCAACTGAAGAAGTTGGCTCATCAAGAATCACAAATTGAGGTTTTGTTATCAAAGCTCTGGCTACTGCTATCCTTTGCCTTTGGCCACCACTAAACTCGTGAGGATACCGATGCAAATGCCGCTCCGTCATCCCAACCTTATGAAGCATTTCAATAACCTTTTCCATAGCTGCTTGCCCTGTAGCTATTCCCTGAACAATTAATGGTTCAGACACAATGTCCTTGACAAGCATCCTTGGGTTCAGAGAACGCGTAGGATCCTGATAAACTATCTGCATTTTCCTTCTCATTTCCCTCAATTTTCGCCCTTTAAAAACAGCTAGGTCCCATCGTCTCCTAAGTTTTTTGAGTCCTGAGCTACTTTTCCCTTCGGCTTTTAAACTTCTTATTTTTTCCTTCACATCGTCAGGCAAACCAAAGTATATGCTTCCGGAAGTGGGATCCAACAATCTAATAGTTGTCTTTGCAAGTGTAGTTTTACCACACCCGGATTCCCCAACAACACCAAACACTTCTCCCTTTCTTACAGCTAACGAAACTCCATCAACAGCCTTAACCTGACCAACACTCCTTTGTAAAATTCCACCAGTTACCGAAAAATACTTTTTCAATCCTTCAACTTCAACCAAAAAGCTCATTTAGACTCACCTGCGTATAGATGACAAAGAACATGATGGTTCTCATTCGCCTTAGTGAGATCCGGCTTTTGTTTTACACATATGTCCATGGCGTAGGAGCATCTGTCGTTAAACCTGCAGCCAGTGGGAGGGTTGATTAAACTAGGCACGACACCCTCTATGGATTTAAATCCACATCCGGGCCTCGGTATACATTCCAAAAGTGCCTTTGTGTAAGGATGCAGCGGATTCTTGAATATTTCAATGACGTCAGCCACTTCGACAATGTTTCCTCCATACATGACCGCCACCCGATCACACATCTCAGCTATAATACCCATATCATGAGTAATATACTGAATAGTCATCCCGTATTTCTTCTTGAGCTCTTTAATCAAAGTTAAAATTTGAAGCTGAATTGTAACATCCAGATTAGTCGTCGGTTCATCAGCAATCAAAAGTCTAGGGTTGCAAGAAAGCGCTATGGCTATCACAACCCTCTGGGCCATACCTCCGCTTAATTCGTGGGGGTACATCTCCGCGACTCTTTCAGGATCAGGTATGCGCATATCTTTTAGCATTCTAATAACTTCTTTCTTAACTTCATCGTCAAGTTTGCGTTTGAAACTTCGTAAGAATGGAATCTTAGAAGCAAATCTGACACTTAATGCCTTGGGGTTTTTTAGCATCCTCTCCAACATCGACTTTTCAAAGTTACTTAGAGTAACCTTTCCTGTCCTACAATCCTCTAATATCTTCCCACATAGCTCCTTTAGTCGATGATGCAGGATAGCCTCTGCAATTTGATGCCTAACTGTATATACAGGATTCAAGGCAGATTTAGGATCCTGAAAAATCATCGAGATTTCCTTTCCCCGGACAGTCCTCAAATAGGCTTCTTTCTGACGTAATACATCTAGCCATTTTCCATCTTCTTTTCTTAAAAATATTTTGCCTCCCTCTATCCTTCCTGGCGGCGGAACAAGACGCAATTCAGAAAGACCAGTCATACTTTTCCCGCAGCCAGTTTCACCAACCACACCTAAGGTTTCCCCATCCTTTATGTACAGCCTTACCTTATCTAATGCTTCAACTATTCCCTCGTAAGTATAGAATCTCAGATCTAAATCCTTTATATAGACAAGTAGCTTTTCAGTCATGTTTACTTCCTCCTTAATGTTGGATCAAGTATATCTCTTAAAGCATCGCCTAGGAGATTCCATCCTAAAACGAACATGGATACGAACACGCCGGGAATCATAAACGTATACCAATTAGCATATGGGTTTGCAGGCGACCCGTAAATCCAATTTCGGGATAATGCTATAATCCATCCCCAATCCGCAGTACCAGGATCAGCGCCGAGCCCAAGGAAACTCAATGCAGCCGCAAATAGAATAGTCGTTCCTATACTCAAAGTACTCATTATCAAAATTGGATAAATAGAATTAGGTAAAATATGGTTAACAATTATTCTTAAATCTGAGCAACCCACAGACTTCGCCGCTTCAACGTAATCCTCATTTTTGATCCTTAATATTTCTCCCCGTATCACTCTCGAATAGCTCGGCCACCCTACGAGGACTATTGCCAGCATTACGGCATCCAAGCGGGCCATTCCCATTGGTATAAGAATCACAACAAACGCCATACATAGTATCAGGCCTGGAAATGCAAGAATAACGTCTGTGAATCGCATTAATATCTCGTCAATCCATCCGCCATAGTAAGCAGCAAGAATTCCAATTATGAGACCTATTGCAAGTCCACCAGCCTCAACGTAAAGTCCTATGCGAAAAGCTGTCCGCACGCCCCATATGCAACCATAGTATATATCATATTGTCCTTCCATCGTTCCAAAGGGATGCTTTGGGGATGGTGGTTTCGGAACAAGCAGAATCCCATCTTTTGGCATCATGTAGGGGTTTCCTCCCTGACTTATATCGCCCGGTGGCGCTAATATGGGGGCAGCCAATGCAATTATGGCAAAAAAGAGTATCATTGCAGCTCCCACTATAGAGAGTGGACTTTTCCTCACAAGCTTCATTGTAAACCTTAATTCTTTCATTCTTGGCTCCATTTCAATCCTGAATCTTTCAAATACTTCGCGTACGGTTTCGCCTCCAAAAAACAGCGTTATGGAGGGCTTCGTTAGGTGATATAGTATTATTATGTCCAACTCCAAACAGACTGCAAAAACGATCCATGCCGTGCCATAGACCAGTGGCAATGTAATTCGAGCGATCACATCAATTGCCAAAAATGCCACGCTTACCATCCATCCGAATGCTTGTCCTGTCCATAAATAGTAGGCAATGATTAAATCAAGTATCCCCAAAGCAATGGTAACAGTGCTGATGAACCCAACATCCAATGAAGGAAATACTGTTGGTAATGGGTTTCCCAAGACAAGCATCAGAATGCCGATGTTCAATTCCATGATGCTGATGACTGCTTCAAGCACCGTAAGGAATGTCAGTCCTAATGGTCTTTCTCTCTGCATTTTCATCCCAGCCTTATTCTAGGATCTATCCAAGCATATAGAATGTCAACAATTAAATTAGATATGACGAAAACGACGGCGCTTAAAAGTGTATAGGCAATTACTGGCGCTATGTCGATCGCTCTTGCGGATTCTGCAGCATACTGCCCTATGCCACCGAAGTTAAACACGGTCTCTGTAATTGTAACTCCTGTTAGCAATCCAGCGACGAGTAACCCTGAAATTGTTACCGCTGGAATGAGAGCATTCCTCCTGGCATGTTTGTTAACGACCTCTTTCTCGCTTAAGCCCTTCGCCCTAGCAGCAGTTATGTAACCCTTACCTAAAGCCTCCAACATGCTTGAACGTGTCACTCTAACGAGAAGAGCTGAATTAAGTAATGTTAAAACCGTCACTGGAAGAACGAGATGCCTAATCGCATCTATGAATATCCAATACTCCCCATTTAATAAGGAATCAATCGTATATAGTTTGGTGTACGACACCCATGTGGTACTTAAATGAATATACATGCTAGCCTCTTGTCCTATTCTTTGCGGTGGAAACCAGCGTAGGCCAGCAAAAAAAATTGAGAGTAACACTATACCGAAAAAGAAAGAGGGAAGAGAGGTGCCCATGATCGCCAAGACTCTTGAACCATGATCAACCAGCTTATCTTTATTTGCCCCCGAAAGCACTCCTAAAGAAAGTCCTACAAAAATTATCAGAGGAGAGGCCCACATAACAATCTCAAACGTAGCAGGCAGCCTTGACAATATAGCCGAAAGAACTGGTTCAGCGTTACGATCATAACCAAAATCCTGCCTAACTATTATATCCGCCAGCCAGTAAAAAAACTGAACATAAACAGGCTGATCCAAACCATGCTCCTTTATTGCCAGCTCAATCATTCCCGGTTTGTGTTTGTCTGTGACGTACATAGACGCTCTCATTCCCATCGGGAGAAACTGCACTACTGCAAAGACAAGTATAGCTGAACCCAGCAACACGGGTATTGCCAGTATAAACCTTCTTAATATGTAGGTTTTTAAGCCCATATCGGTCAACATTAACAAGTTAATCTTGAACATATAACCTTGTCGATGCTCCAAATTGGAGATTATCCTTAATCAAAAACAACACCAAAATCAGACAACAAAACTCTTCATTAATTTATTTACGCATTCTCCTGCGCTTAACCTTTTCTTTCCCAAAAATACTCCATATAGACATAACACCCCCAACAATGCATAACAGGCCACCGCTTAAAACTAAAAAAATGTAACCGTCCTTATTTAAAACAACCTCCTCATAAAACAGCATCTCAAGAGGCGGATCTCTAGCCGCTAGCAATTGTTGGAGAACGCGAACAACGTATAGACCAGTCCTTCTAACAGTAAAACGAATTTGCGATGATGACGCAGTTACCTGTAAACTGGAGTCATCCACTATTTGATATTCAATGTTAACGATGGCGGGAGGTGTCCCTTCCTGATAAAGCGAACTTGTCGAAGGTAAACCAAAAAAGAAAGCTTGAAGTATCGTAACATTGCCTCCCTCAGGAGAAGTTATCGTGATGTTCACTGGTTGAGGCTCGGTAAACGTACCATCATTAAAAAGCTTGCCCCATTCTTCTGATGATGCAATAGATAATATGTAAGTTTTCCCACTCGTTAAATTACCTTGAAAGTCCCATGATCCTTCGATCCGTGCTATCTCCTCAAACTTCACATTCCTAAAGAATGCTTCGCTAACAATTAAACATGTTGCACCGATTAAAAATAAACTTAACCAAAAATACAATAATTTCCTCTGCAATTTATTTTCTCCTTAATTTTTAGCTCATTTCATCCTTATCTGTTAAAATTGAAAGCATACTCATTAACTTTTTCCCACATTTAAAATAACAAATACTCAAAATTTGATATGAAAATACACAAGCTTTGAAAACAAATTTGATGCTATACATCTTAAGGCTGATCAAAATCAATCATATGACTAAAGAATCCCGGATTTAAATCGAACAATTATTAAGCTGGTGCAAAGGGAATCCCGTAAACACATAAACAGAGTTATTAGTTATTTAAACAATATTCTAAATCACTAATACTAAGAGAAGAAAATAGGGCTGGGCATATTGTATGGGAAGCCGGCAGAGTTTTCTGATATTGACTGTTTTCGTATGCATTTTCACGAATAATCTAAACCTTGCAGTAGCGACGCCAGAAGGAGAAAAAGACGCCTACATTATGCACGTGACATATAATGCGAAAATCCGTGCACAAACTCTTGATTTATGGAACTTAACTGTGCATAACATAAATTGTGCAGAAAATGACCAGGGGGAAGCTTGGTTTTTCTTCAGATTTTATCTTTACAGTGAATTATGGTGGGATGAATATAACTCTACAAGTTATAGAACTTGGCTATGTAATAAAGGAGACACGGTGTCGCGTGGTTACCAGATTAAAGGTTGGAACATTCTTGAACCAGCCAGTTATAATCTGAAAATTGAGCTGTACTGTTTTCATAATGGTACATTTCACCTTGAAGACGCAATATCCTCCAGCATCGTAGTTACAATGCTTATGTCATTGCAGCACATATATGCATTCAGTTATCTGGCAGTTTATTTAATAGCCTGCTTCATATTACTATTCTTTTACTATATAGCAGGATTAGGGCTCGAAGAGTAGGGATGAAATCAAAACAATGAATAGAAATGATGTTTGAATATCAAGATAAGATCAGATCGAAGCTTAAAAAACCGAACTACAAAAATCAATGATTAAGCGACAGAATTTTATGTTGTAAAATAGACATCTATTCAGTGTGAAATTTATGCTGAGAAAAGCTTCGGTTATTAAATGCTTTTTCCTTTTTATCTTGGCTTTTGGGCTTCAACAGATTGTAACTGCTTTCTCCTACATTAGCCCGTCTTATGAATGGCTTCAGTATATTATATTTTTAATGGTTATTTGCATCTCTATTCTTATCATAAAGGCGGAAGGCGCCAGTTTTCGTGAGTATGGTTTCTTGATGCCCGAGGGTGTAAGTAGATATTTTTGGGCATCCCTCTTTCTCGCAGTGTTCTACGTTTTTGTCATAATCTTTTTGCCTGGAAGTGTAGCAGGATTGGAAGCCTTTCCGCCTGTTTCTATATCCTTGAATCTTTTTTTAATGACTGTTAGTATTTTGCTGAGCAGTATTGCAGCTGAAACTATTTTTCGAGGTTATATTCAAACAAGTCTCACGAATGCTTATGGCTTTTCCAAAGCTCTTATCATCAGTTCGATTATGTTCACTTTGTATATGCTTCTAATGCCGTTTTACGTTGGAGTTACTTCAACAACGCTTTTCTATAATGCAATATCTCTTTTTGCTGAAAGCGTTTTCCTCTGCTTTCTGTTTAAAAAAACGAAGACTTTACTATGTCCTATAATATATAGTGCAAGCGTCACTTTATTGTACACTTTCACACCACTCAAACCAATTTCAAGCGAATATGCAATTGTATTTCTGGTCATACCCTACATTTTTTTTGTTCCGTTAGTGTATTTTTTGCGGGTAGAGAGAGTCGGAACAGTGTAGCACGAATAAACTTTTGGAATCTTACCGTTACATAATACGTAAACTAACTAGAAACTAATATAGCAAGTTTGTACAAACTCGAATTCTGCTACTGATATAAATAATACAGCGCTTGGTGTAACAACAATCTTTATATTCGTAAAAGATTCAATAATATTTTGAGAAGGCGCAAAGGGGAGGGGAATAGTGGCGGCTGTTTGGGTAGAACTCCGTTGCCCCGAACACGGACTGGAACGCTTTAAGATAAAAGTGATCAAGAAATATAATGTAAACAAAGAGTTAATTGCGCCAAAATTCAGGACAAAGCCAAGGCATGAACTCAGCGGTGTGGTTGTGGGAAAAAATGTGCAGTACCAAGAAGTGAGAGACTATTTGGTACAATATTTTAGAGAAGCAGGACTTATGGATAAAGTCCTACGCATGCAATTCCAAGTCTAAGAAACTGATTTTCTTCAAGTTTTTAGGGCATAATAAGCCTTAATAGCCAACCCTACAATGAGGGAAATCAAACCAATTCTTAAGAGAAGTGCACTTAGCCAAATATAAGTTCTTTCAGAACCAAGAACCACCTTGTACCCGGTAATTGTTCCCCTAAAGACTAATGTGACAATATGGAGCACACTTATCGCTACAAACTGTAAAAGGGCAATAGAAAAAGCGATAAGCACAACTGAAAGACATATCAAGAAGATTCCCAAGCCATTTAACGAACGTAAGTTTCCATAGAAAAATCCAAGCTGAATCAACAAACCAAAAACGAGGAGTATTATTCCAAAGAAAATGCTACCTGCGGATAGCGGTGAACCCAAACTGCTGAGAAATAACAATCCGACTACCAATAACATGATCCCAATTAGAAACATGATCTTACCTGAATATTCTTTTCCGAACTCCTTAACCAAGTCGATATCCATATATCTCGCCTAAATATGCTCCGCCAACACATGTGAAATAGCAAATCATGATTAGTAATAATTGTACTTTTAACCTTAAATCTTTGTCGAAAAACCATTAATAAATTTAATTTCCTCGTTTCGCAAAGTTTAACTGGAACTCCATCAAATCTTGTTTTATTTACGCTGTTTATCAAGTCTACATGCACTTATGAAGCATGGAAAAGAAATAGCAAGTTCCTCTTTTTTATTAATACAGAACCATAGGCAGAAAACTTTCCGCAAACCATCACAAACAAAAAAAGGGAATTAGCAATGTTTGCGCGCGCGAAAATTGAGCCATGCACAACCCGAAGCTCCAGAAGCCTCACATTTTGGCATAGATGCTGAACTTGTAATTAAGATTGTGTCCATCGTGCCTGAAGAGCCAAAATCAGCATCAACACCCCAACCATTTTTCTCACCTTCATCTCTTCCCGTTCCAACAGAAGCACGCGCGCCAAAAGAATCCATTCTCAATTAGACTAAAGTGCACTTTTCTGATCCGCAACATCTTATTAATTTGTTAATACGTGTTATGGCAATTCAAACGTGTAAGCGAAAATGGCTTTTGAAAATCTGTTTTTAATTTTCCTGATGAAAATGATGATTACTATGATGCACGCCGTCCACAGCAGAGGTACAGTGTAAGGGGCAAACCCCATCGCTGTGCCACCTCTGAATATTAAATCCATCAACTGAAGAAAAGCCCACGACAGCGACGGCGTGGCGTACGGCAAGGCTAAACTGAAAAGCGCAAACCCGATTGCCAGTCCAAGGTGGTAATTGCTTATTCTCGGCAGGGCTTTCTTCACAATTCTGAAGACCGTCAAGTCGCCTTCTCCCAAGCCTGTCCCTCTCTTGGACGCCGCTATAAAGGTCTTAGCGCTCTGATAAACGTCGAACGCGCCCTCAACCACCAACAAATTTAAAGAAACAACGATTATGATCAGGCTTAACAAAAGACCTGTAGCTACAATTTCCATGAACAGCAAGAGAACTGCTCCCGTGCAGGCTAACACTAAAAGGGGTAACACGGTTAAGAAGCTGTCAAGGGCTTTCCAGCGATCCGGATAAGGATCAAACACGTTAAACGTTCTGCTGAACACGCTTACTGACGGGTCACAGGCGATTTTGTTCAGCTTATGAAATCTCAAGCGAAAAAGATATGCCAAGACTAAAGATAAACAACTCATAACAAGCAAAGTCAGAGACGAGGAGAGAAACAACGTTTCATTTTCCACACTCAATGCACCTATCAGTTTAGACTCGCTACCATTTAAATGGTTATGGAATGTTACTAAAATGTCTGTCGCCAGAACTGCACCATCAGCAATCTCCTTCAGCTAAAAAGCATCACCCAACCTAACCACGTCCTCATGTCAACATTTAATTAACAGCATAATCAGCATTGACTCGGCAAATACTCTCGGCGCGTTTTATCCTATGCGTCAAATCTATAACATTTCGCGCGCGCTTGCGCAAGTTCCCCTCAGAAAAACTCTTCTTCTCCGATTTCTTCTTCCACTATTTTTTCTTCTTCCACTATTTCTTCTGCTTCTTTTGCTTTGGCTCTTTCCCTAGCAGGCTTAATTACCTTGATTGCAACGTACCCCGCCACGACTGCTACTATGACTACAGGCACTGTGACTTGGAACCAGAGTTGCGTCCAAAATGGCGGTGGAGGTGGAGGTCCATGTTCGCTGATTACGCCATCAATCTCTTCATGGGGAATTTCTTTTCCAGTATGATCGATTATCATGCCGTGTCCCGGTTGATCGGTGCTTGGCCCTGTTATCTCTATTGTCGTTGTGCCTACGTTGATGGAAGTAAAGTTGATAGTAGCCAAAACTCCATTTCCACTTGGAGTCGAGCCGGGATTCAAGTAGCCTGCTGAGAGGGAAGTGATAGTGCCTCCCGTATTGTTTACATCATTTGCCAAGAAAACTGTACTACGAACACTTTTCAGGAAGGACCCCTGATAGATGTTGTATCGTATCCCCTTCCTCAATAAGCCAGCGGGATCTCCTGTAGATATCTTGATTATGTTAGGATCCCAAGACATGTTCATGACCCACATGAAAAGGTCGGATACGTCGGTAACGGTTATGTTCACTAGGAATGTTGTTCCAGGTTCAGTTACATTGTAGACGCTAGTCACGGTGACTGTTGGTGATGCAGCATGGATTTCTGGCACGTTCACAAGATTTACTGTGGCGATTAACGTAAGCATTATTAACAGGATTTGTTTTCCTTTCAATTTCATCCGCCTTTGACTGTAATTTAATTATGCGTATATTTGAGCTTGTTGGTAGCAAGAACTGTGAGCCTCGAATGAATAAATCTAGCGGCTTTCCTTGTAACCAACTACGTGCCAGTTTAGGTCGAAAGATTTTTTCTCAACATTTATTCCTATTAAATTTCAGAAATACTATTTGATAGCTCCCATTTCTTATCGAAAAAAAGGGGAAGAAGGATAACTTTCTATCGGTTTTACTAGTCCTAAAGCTTCTTTCCGAAATTCCTTGCTATCATAGCAATGTCCAAAATGTCAACTCTTTCGTCGCCATTTAGGTCTGCCGCTGGTGTTGGGCCGTAAAGTCCTGTCTCATTCCAAGTGAACTCTTCTGTGTGATCTGCGCCTGCGGTTAGGGTGATTAGTGCATCAGCTCCTCCTATAATTTGGGAGTAGCCGGATAAAACAAACAACGAATAGGCCAATTTTGTCGAAAAGAAAACATGCCACCTAAGAAAGTATGCCTGCTAGCTGATTTGTTAAGAAGTAATTTCTTGTAATTGATTTCTTCATGAACAATGAAGGATTATAGCTTTATGTGGGCGCACAATTAACAGAAGTAAACGCGCGCTACATTTCTACAATCTCGCTAACCGTTGTTGCATCTTCAGCTGCCTTGTCAAGCCTGTAATTTCCTGTAAAGCGTGGAAACCTAATTGCTAACCCGCTTCCCTTTCGGATAGCATCCATAGCGCATGTGTGGATTAGGCTTAACGTTATTTCTGCGCCTAGGATTTCAATAACTACTACGGACTCAAACCAGACATCAGCTTCAATCATTGAATTAACCCTGCCACCCTAGGCAGCCACACTAACAATAATTTAACATGCAACATTGGATGAGTGGGAAAGTTTTTATAAAGGTTCTTTCCCACTAGTAGGTGGGTATAGAAAGTGGAAACAAGAATTGGGAACAAAGGCAGGATAACTCTTCCCCTTAAATTGAGGCAGTTGCTGGGTCTTAAGGAAGGCGACTCCCTAACCATTGATGTTTCAGGCGACGCGATAATCATGAAGCCGAAAGGAGCCTCAGTAAACGAGACTTGGGGTATAGTCCAGCTCGGCAAAATCGAAATAGACGAGATTGAGGAGGCACCAGGCAGGGAGAACTAGTGCCTTTTGTGGACTCAAATATTTTCGTTTACCACTTAGCCGCTGACCCTGTTCATGGACAAAAAGCCAAAAAAATACTTGAAAATATACAAGATGGCGAAAAATGCGCAACCTCTACTCTGATCATCACGCAGGTATGCAGTTACCTTAAGTGGAAGAAAAAGCATGATGCCATACCTATCTTTTTATCATTCTTGAAGCGTCTAACCTCTCTAGATAAGGTTGAGACAACCGTGCTTGATTTCGAAGAAGCTAGAAGTGTGCAATCAGCGTTGAAACTTTCATGGTCCATGTGGGATGACATTGTGATCGCTGCACAAATGAAACGACTGAAAATGAAAGAGATATACTCGAACGACAAGGATTTCGACAATATCCAATGGGTTAAACGGTTGTTCTAAACGCTTCAGGTGGGGCTGTTTGAAAACTTCGAAACCGCAATCTTGTGAAGCGCAAGGGCAAACATCGGTCGGAAGGAACCTGGCTGAGAGAACTATATGATTGAAGGCCCAATGCGTTCTGAAACCTTCATGTTAGAAAAAGTTAACGCTAGCTTTCGCTAATCTTCTTTAACTGCTTCTGATACATTTCCACGATCTCGCTCACAGTCGTCGCATCTTCCGCCGCTTTGTCAAGCCTATAGTTTCCAGTAAACCTCGGAAACCTAATAGCTAGCCCGCTTCCTTTACGGATTGCATCCATAGCACACGTGTGAATTGGACTCAATGTTATCTCTGCGCCTAAGATTTCAATCACCACAACAGGCTCGAACCAGACATCGGCTTCAAGAGTTGAATTAACCCTCGGATGTTTATGCGAAATTACGTGTTTCTGCATCATTTTCGGAAGCTTCGCCAGATCCTCATCTTTAAAGCCCGTTCCGCATTTGGTGACAGTCTCAAAAGTGTCACCGTCAGGGTTGTAAGCTGCCAAAAGCAGTGCGCCATAGGTTCCAGCACGTTTCCCCCTGCCGTGGAAGGCTCCAACAATCACCAAGTCCACAGTGTCTGTCATTTCGCTTTTGTAGTCTCGTTTATACTTTATCCAGAGCCATCCCCTGGCTCCAGCTTGATAGACCGAATCTTCAGCGATGGACTTGCAGACTAGACCCTCGCAACCGTCTTCTATGGCTTCTAAGAAAAAGTCTTCCAACTCTTTCACGTCGCTTGTGATTATGTGTTTAGCAATTTTCACTCTGTCACTTTCTCTTATTGCCTTTTCAAGAGCCTTTCGCCTAACTGGATAGCGTTCTAAGGTTAGGTCTCTACCATCAACGTATAACGCATCAAACATGAACAAGGAAACAGGGTATTCTGCCATGGCCTCTTTGACCCCATACTTGCGCCTGCGGTGCATCAACTCTTGGAACGGCCTCATCTCACCAGTGTTAAGATCCATGGCAACGCATTCAGCCTCCAAAATCGCATCTTTTGCTTCCACGTAGTTCTTGACTAGTTCGATGGCGTCAGGATATTGGCTGGAAATGTTTTCTAGGCGCCTAGAAAAGAGAACGACTTCATCGTCTTTCTTGTGCATTTGCACCCTTTCGCCATCGTATTTGTACTCCGCTATACATTTTCCGCCGAGCTTTTCCAAGATTTCCTCAGGCGAACCAAGCCTCTCAGCTAACATGGGCCTTATGGGTTCACCAATTGAAACTTCAAACGTCTTTATTCCCCTTAGGCCTTTTTCAGCCATGATTTTCGCAACCCTTCCGAGGTCTGAGGAAATGTTGTAAGCTCGCTCTATGAGCTCGCGGGCTTCTTTTCCGCCACCATAGGCTATGGCCAAAGCGTCCAGAACCGTCATGTCCGCAATGCCTAAACGCAGATTTCCAGTAACAGTCCGCGCAATGTACTTGGCCTCTTTGGGAGTTGCACCAGCCAAAAGCCCGGCTAAAAGCGCCATTTTAAGATCAACCGCCCCAGAGCCTGAAGCCTTAGCCATTTTATCCAAGGTTTCGTAAACTTTCTGAACTGTTAATGGTTGTTGGAAGAACGTTACTTGTCTTTTTTTAGCCATGAATTTCTGAGCTGTTTCTCCAATGTCTCCGGTTGTTTTCAAGTCTTCTTCTATTTCGCTTTCCCTTCGTCCAGAAGCACGAGCTAGGGCTTTTATCGCCAGTTTCTCGGCGACGCCTATCTCGAGGTCAACAAAGTCTGGATAAATTCTTCCCTGAGTTAGATATACAACCTTGTCAATTATTTCTTTAGGCGT